>OJKH01000092.1_pt1 | contig 56126 bp, 49 predicted proteins | sample 1596471 | NCBI WGS metagenome assembly OJKH01 (sample SAMEA4350108, study PRJEB24818) | metagenome | biome: human; feature: gut; material: faeces | place: Denmark | collected 2013-09
TATAAATAGAAAGCTATGGGCTTTTCGAACAAATAACTAGCAGTGATAGTTAAATCGCGATCCACGTAGAACCGCCGCATCTGGTGGGTTGATCGGCAAGGATTTTGCGAGCATCATCGCATTTATTTAGCTGCCAATGTAACGCTATGCCCTCCAGCACCACCCTGCAACACGCGATCGAAAACATCACTATCTGGCGCAAAGGCGAACAGCGTGCGCCGCATAAACCACTATTGCTGCTGTACGTCCTCTCGCAGTACCAGCGCGGCCATGCGCGGATGTTCGACTACGCCTCAGAGATACGCGATGAGCTGCATAGCCTGCTGGAACGCTTTGGTCCGCAGCGCCGCCAGTACCGGCCGGATATGCCCTTCTGGCGCCTGAAAGGCGACGGCTTCTGGGAGCTGCACAACAGCGAACAGTGTTCATCCCAGGGCAGCCGACAGCCGCCCGGCAAAGAGCTTGAGCTCTGCCACGTCGCCGGCGGCTTTGATGAGCCGCATTTTGCGCTACTCAACAGAAATAAGAAGCTGATCAATACCCTCGCCCATCAAATCCTCGAGGCGCACTTTCCGGAGAGTATTCAGGAAGAACTGGCTGAAGAGATGGGGTTTGATCTGCTGCAGATCCGTAAAGAGCGTGACCCGCATTTTCGCCAGCAGGTGCTGCGCGCTTATAACTATGAGTGCGCGATCTGCGGCTTCAATATGCGCCATGATAATACCTCCGTCGCCCTGGAAGCGGCCCATATCAAATGGAAGCAGCACGGCGGCCCCTGCGAAATCCCTAACGGCCTGGCGCTCTGCGCGATTCACCATAAGGCTTTTGATAAAGGATCCATTGGTCTGGATGAGGATATGCGCATCCAGGTTTCGCCAGCGGTGAACGGCGGGGGCATTGTTGGCAGGCTGTTCTGGGATTTTGATGGTAAGCCGATTACCTTGCCGCAGGGGAAAGAATGCTATCCGCAGGAAGGGTTTGTGGCATGGCACCGGCGGGAGGTGTTCAGGGGATGAGGGGGGATGGTGATAAGCGGGTTTCGATGCTACCTTCTCGCTCCTGAACATCAACAGATCTTTTCGTGTCTGCGCCACCATCGTCTTTAAGACACATATACGGAGGAATTGGCATCTCATTTGCTCCTTATCGTTGAAATTAACTGCAATGTAATAATGTAGAGTACAGCTGAAAGGAATATTACTATTATCAGTGATATATAAAAGAAAGTGTCATACATCGTATCGGCGTTCACACTCCCGAACAAGAAGTGGCAAATATCCCTTGCGATATCATAATCGAGATAGATTTCCGGCCTTGGAAGTGCACGTCCCAGAACCAAAAACAGCAATATAAAATAAATAATCTTACTGATTTTACGAGCAAACGTTATTAGAGCCACTGGCAACAACCTCCACCCAACCGCGAGCCATCAGGGAACGCATGCAGGGAACCTGTACTAACGATGTATTCATAAGCGCATTTCGGATCATGGCAAAATCAGAATTATGGGTGATAGTAATACAACCCTCGGAAACCGTACCCGGATGCAAACGGAAGTTACCAAGTTTCACACCCTCTACCCACGTCTCATCGTCAATTCCGCGGTCGTCACGCCATAATGCAAACCAATCGCTTTTCCCCCGCCGTAGTTCGCGGCAGGACGTAATGAAACGATTGGTGTTAGCCCTGCTTTTATTTATTTTCAAACACTTGGCTATAGCCCCCGCTCTCACGCCGGAAGCGGATATCACTCTGGTGAATCCGTCAATGTTTGCTCGTGAAGGATATCGACGGCACAACATGATGCTGTCGATGTGTTCACATAAACCGCCTGTTCATGAGTCATAACCCGTTTCTGCCATGAACAAGTCAGAGTAAATACATTTAAACCAATAATTTTAACATCCAAATTTTTTGCGTATCCAATCACTTATCGAATACTTATATGCGCTTTATTATTTATTAAATTAATACATCTCACACCAAGATAATTCATCATAATAATCAACCGTAAAGTGATATACTATGATGTTTTACGCCTTATTTAAATCAATGGTTCAAAATCATTTTGCAATACAATTTGTAACAATTAGGTTATGGTAACACTTATCAAGTTTTTTATTCTCTTGCAAATTAACATCGCTTATTTCTTGCAAAAATGATGTAGATCCTCAGTCATTTATTTAAACATAGGATAGCTATATGGCAGACATAGAAGGGATAGCGCGGAAGTTATATAACATCATTATCTCTCCTGATACAGTTACAGGGCTTATCAATGGTGGGTTATCTGTTCCTTTAGATTATGGTTATCTGATTTACGGTATCTTTGATACGGATACAAGATATGAACGTGAAACAGAAAGAATCCGTATGATGACCGCGATAAGACATGACATTCTTAACTATGAAAATATCGTTAATGCAGTTAAATTAATCTTTCAGTTATTTAATAAATATATATCCGAATCAGAACAAGATAGAATATACAGAAGTGTAGTTACCTCTATCGTGGGTAGAATCTCTACGAATATTATCGCATCGAACATCGCTAAAGCCGTTATAGAAAAAACGTCATTTACTTATGTAGTATTTAAGGGGAAAGGGAATCCAATAGCCTTTTTAAGTACTATCCTCTTGTTTGGTGGAATGGCAGAGCGTTCCATCAGGACCTCTGATAAACTCAGGAATGAAGCGCCCGAGGTATACTCGTTATTAAGACCCCGCGATTATGATCTGCTTTATTTCTTATTTGCCGATGCGGTACAACCTTTTGTGGATGCCATCCATGCAGGATACACTGAGGGCAACTCCGTGTTCGATAAGATTATGAAAAGAGTGGAAGATCATTTAAATACGAATGCTAAGGCTGGGTGATATGAAAAAAATCATCACGCCACTCGTCGATATAGTTCTCTGCACCTATATTATTACCACATGCTTTATTTGCCTGACTGAGTTTAATAACTGGCAGAATAAAATAATCGCAGTGACGATTATAATCGGCAGCGCTTATATCATCGCCATTGCATTGAATAGATTACTGGGAACAAAGATAGGTGTGTTAAGCGGTATTTTTAATTTACTATCAGGCCCACTATTAATTATTGGCGCTATTGTTTGCATAGCCTTACTTGACCCGTGGCCGGTTAAGGTTATTGGTCTGTTTTTATGGGTCATTATAATGTTTTGTTTACCTTCATTTATAAATAGAGATAAGGAATAATCATGTCAAATCCAGCATATCTTTGGCTAACCGATACAAACGGCTCCCCTATAACTGGTAGTTCTCTCGTTACAGGGCGTATTGGCGCTATTATCCTATCCACGTAATATGGACACAGTCCTAAGCAAGGCTCTGATTTTCAAACTGTTCTAGGCTGAGTACGCGACAAGCACTTTGGAGACGCCAGCGAGTGTAATCGCATTCGATATATTTAAATACCGTCATCCGCTTTTTTCCGACTGATAAAGTGTTCACCGTGAATGCATACGACTTTCAGCAAGTGGAAGAAGTTTTCGGAACAGGCGTTATCGTAACAGCAGCCCTTTGCACTCATGCTATCGCCCAGATTATGCCGCCCCAGTAGCGCATTACACGTCTGTTGTGCTGTCATCCGTGATGACATCGACCAGCCGATAATTGCCCGTCACAACAAGTCGACGATAACGGCCAGATACATCCAGCCTTCATCCATACGTAAGTAGGTGCTGTCAACCGACTACTTCTGGTTCGGGCCGCCGCCGTAAAAATTCTGTTTCAGCAGTTTTTCCGACACCGGCAGGCCATGTTCGCGGTAACTGACCTGACTGAGCTTCTGTGACGCTTTCCCATTCAGCGCCTGACGAAGCAGGCTGGCTGCCACGGTTTTCACGTTAAACCGGTAACCCTGGGCATGCAGTTCATCGTTCAGGCGCGGTGCGCCGCAACGCTGTTTTGCCCAGTGAAAAGCCTCGTATACGGCGCTGTCGCAGCTCATACGAAACTACTGGCGTGAGTTTATCCTCGCGCTTCGCTGATTCCAGACATACCACCACACGGAGGACACGACACATGGTTTTGATGCTAACTCAGCCTGATATTTTTCAATAAAGACAGAGTTCATTTCAGGCGTTTCGCGAAATATGTCACGGCCTTTTGGAGGATAGCCTGCTCCGCCAGCTGGTGTTTGAAACAGGCGTTTTCAGCAGCCAGTTTAAGGGCTTCCTAACGGAATTGAGATGAGTGCTGCCTGCGGATTTTTATACGGTTGATGCTGGTTTTGTCATGTGAGCTACCTCTGGTTAAGAGTTTACTCACTTAGTCGCATGTACACTATTGCTGGGTAGGCTCAGCTCTCCTGGTTGCCCATAATGATGAGCAGAATAGGAGAGCGTGATAAAGATAACCTCTAAAACCTCATTTCAGGGTATGAAGAATTTTTAGCATAGAGTTATCTATGGTCTGTTTAACTTTCTCGTAATAGATCGGTTCAGATAATGGCGAATCCCAGGCATGAATATCGTTCTTATTAAAAGGGATGCATTGCATGGCTACTGCCTTTAACTGTTTCCCTTTTTGCTCATACTCATTGATATCATTAACGGTAAACTTCAAACTCTCTTTCCTTGTTTCAGTTATTTCAGTTGGGCATATCAACTTTATATCCCCTAAGGTAAATGTACTGACTCCGGTGATGAAAAACCTCTCGGGAATTTCTTTATAGTATCGAGTATTCCAGATTAATCCATTAAACATACTATGAGAAAGAGTTTTGCTTTCAACATAATACTGATGCGTTCTCCAATCGCTAATGCCCGAGAGATTCATTGCCATATTAATGATCATATTTGGAATGGGGCGATACCACACACTGAATAAAGTAATTACAACTGGTATGCATATTAAAACAACTATGAAGCTAGTGATTTTATTGCCATTTCTGCGCTCATTAAGATGTATGGCACCAGGCAAAATGCCAATAGTAACAATAGCCACTGTTAAGGCAAGGAGCATTAGTATTTCAACCCAATCACTTGTCCCCTCACTAAAATCAAGTTGGGTGAGCAGAAATAATAAAGGTAATATCTGAACGATCCCGGGAGCCATAAGCTGCAAGGGTAAAAAAAATAACAATCCTTTTTTCCTTGGAAGTTTCTCATAGTTATCAGATTCATGCAAACGGAATCTCTGTATTCTAAATAACTTTAAAAAAGATACAGCATAACTATAAGCAAGCATCAACACCAAGCAGGTGCCACTTATTAAATAACCATTCCATCCATAAAGATAATAAATGTAGTAGCCAACAATCATACCACAGCATATAAACAAGCTATTTAGATAACAAACAATGGAAATTCGATGAGGCATGCTTGAATAATCTTTGAAATTATCTTCATACCCTGTGTAAATGAGCATTAGAATAAAAGAGGAGATGAAAATTACTAAGCTAAATCCCGAAACCGATACTATTATAAAGACGAAAATGATACCCAAGGCTGAACTGAGGCTTACAGCATCAAAGAAAATATCTAATCTATCAATATTTGACAGATAGAACCATATAACAGCCATTGTGCATCCAGTAATAAATGTAGATGAGGTTATTACTGAAATAATGAATTTTTTATTCAACAGCTTTATGACAGATTTATTCATAATCCGAATTCCATTCCTGATAGAATTCGTATTGTAGTGAGGGACGATATTTTGAGCAACATATAACCACTGCTTAAAGCCACTTCCTACCATCTATACCGTTATCCCGGACCATAACGCGGTTGGCAGTAACAGCAGCATCACAGACAAAAACTGCGGTTGCGCCAACTAAAAGAATGGCGGATAAGGTCGGCGGGTAGCAACGTGATGTTGTGCTGCCGGATGACTTCTGCGGCCTCGTCCAGCGTCAGCCACTCCTGGCGGATTTTGTGGGGGCATGGCGTGTTCTTTTTGTGTTGCTGGTTGCATGTAGTGCTTGTTGATGATGAAAACCAGTGTGAGATGTTTTTGCCAAAACAACTAACCTGATCAGTGTAGGTAACGATCTTTTCAGACATAATCAGGTGATGATTTACGCTGGAAAAACAGGACGTAACATTCAAAATATCTGAAGACGATTTGCTTGAAGTGGCGTGGTATTTGTCGAAGAACGGTTAATCTCAACCATCCGTGGGACTGGAGGTTCAGAAATGAAAAGAGGCTTTTGCCTTGTTCTGTCCTCGTTTGGAGCGGGCAAAACCGCCAGTAAGTTTCACAATAGTCTGAAAAATAGCCGTGACCGCTTTGATTCGTGGCTTACTAATGTGCGTGTTGGCTGGCGTGACGAACTGGGCACTCCTGCTACGCTTTCTCACTCAGCGCAACGTGACGGTCTTATTATTCTGCAGGATAAAAGTATTGAAGATACCGTACGCGAGCAGCTAATTGCGGCCCGGCTGGGGCTGGATACCTTTCGGAAAAATTGTTTCATGCTGTATCCGGCATACCCTGTAACGGGAACGAGTGATGAGCGTCTTGATCCTTATAATGGAATTATATTAGCTGCGTATATTGATATTCTATACGATCAAGGATGGATTTCGTATGAGAACGATGGACGTTTATTAATAAATAATGAACTGGATATTACTTTTAAAGAACAGATTTTGTTGTCGGAGAAAATAAAGGTATATAACGTTTCATTGTATTGTTATCTGGAATGGCATCGGGGCAATTTACTAAGATAAAGAGATAACTCTGTCTATAATAATGACTAATGGTTTTTATTCAAAAAGGATATTAATATGCCAAATTAAGAGAGTTGCTGGCAGCAGATGTCTGGTAGTATTGTTCTCCAGTAATAGATTGTTAAATGTTTAGAGTTTTTATTGGTTGATTTTTAATCTGCAAGGATGGAGAATCCTTATAAAATGAAAGGATAAGGATATCGCATGTTTCAACTTTACCGGTCACATGATTTAACACGGCAATTAGCCCCTGAAGATTTTCAATACATTTTGACGCCAGCAGGCTCGCTGAGAGAGGCGTGTATACATTACGATCTGTCTTATGAAGCGAACGGCCATAGTCTCTCTTTTGGTCTTCCCAATAAAAAATACAGTTTATCTCCACATGAAAGACCGTATGAGCGAAGACATCGCAGTTACGTAGATCCCATCTATGATGAGGTAGAGCACGATCTACAAATTGGCTGGCTTGTTGGTGTGGATACCTCCAGGCGCTGGAGCAGCGACCGGAACCCGTTTTACATCGACGATACCGGCGATCTGATTTTTACCCCTACAGCCTCATCCTGGCATGCATGGTATAAGGATGAAATCACGAGCGCCTACCGGCACGCTATTGCCGACCGACAGGGGCGTAAACCTGCTCCCACTCAACGGATGCGTTACGATTATTACGGCCCGGCAGCAATACCAGAGGGAAAAACGCTGAACAGTAAAGCCGTTGGCAGACTGCTAGCGGCTGGTGGTGTGTATAACGGCAACATTGAAGGATTTCGGCAAATCGCGGAACAGCTGGGCGGCGATGCTGTGAAGGGGTATGACAGTGTTTTAAACGAAACTACGTCCGGCATGATGGTTGCTGCGGCCTCACTATTGGTCATCAGAAATCCGATGGCGGCGCAGGAATTGACAAGCTATCTGGGGAAATACAAACAAGCCCATGTTCTGCTGGATGATATGAATGTTACCCAGCTTAATTACCTCCGCCGCAATCGTGCCGAGTACAATGCGCTGCGTGGGCAATTCAACAGCACTGTGCGGCCTAATTTTCTCAAATCTCTTTCCGATCACCCTGACGCATTATCAACATTTGATTCCAATAACCTTCTACGCTTGGCAAATGGAAATGTACCATCGGGGTGGCAGGTCCATCACAAAATTCCCCTTGATGACGGTGGTACAAATGCCTTTGATAACCTGATACTAATCCAATACTCACCATATCACTCTGCCTTATCAAAGATGCAGGCGATTATCACCAAAGAACTTCCATACAATGCCAGCACAGATGTTTTGTGGCCTTCTCCAAATGGCGTGATTTACCCGGTCGGGAAATAAGGGGAAAATGATGAAAGATACAAATCAGCTGATCGGTATCTTTAATACTCTGATGGTTGCCAATAATTATCCGGTAGCCAATCCAGTAGCCTCGGATGTAATGGCGGACCTCATGCGCGAAGCAGCGCCAGCTGAATGGGACGCTCAGAAGAGAAGGGTTTACGAGGATATCCAGCGCCTGATGATCAACCGTCTGGACTACTCTGATATGTTCAAAATCATGGATGGGCTTGAGTACAACGGTTTGATGCTGTATAGCATGGTACAAGCAGAAAACGGCGAACCAGTATGGTCGAATATCTACATCCGCAACTTTGAGACGCGTGATAACGAGATCTATGTCGATCCGAACCTTTCTGACAAGGTACTGATTGGCGAAGATGGTATGTCCGTGTTTGCCTACAGCTTCACAGATAACTGTTTCGAGATCCGCGATAAAGCATCTACGGGTTATGTTATTGAGTCACATACCAACTTCAGCGCATTGTTGTCCGCGCTGATTGATATGGTGGGCTGATATCCGCCACCTCAAATGCTGGTTGTATTTGCAACCAGCATATCAGCCAATTGGATAGCATCAATAAGGGTGAAGGAGGCATAACGAAAACATTCTTTTGAACCTTACCCTCTCACAAATTGCCTTTTCTCATGGCATCCAGCCCCTTCCCCCACTACAATCATCGTTTGTTTTTTTGCGAGCAGCATAGCAGTTTTCAGAGGGTAGAAATGACGGTGAAAAACGACAAGGCATGGATTGGGGACCTGCTAGGCGGGCCACTGATGAGCAGGGAAAGTCGAATCATCGCTGAGCTTATGCTTACCAATCCCGATGAACAAAACTGGCAAGAGCAGATCGTGGGTTATAACATTCTCCAGGCCTCCTCAGCCAATACGGCGAAGCGTTATGCCACGACGATAAGACTACGCCTGAATACGCTTGATAAAGCCGCGTGGTCACTTATTGCACAAGGGAGCGAGCGTGAACGTCAGCAATTACTATTTGTCGCTCTGGTCCTCCATTCACCGGTTGTTAAAGACTTCCTGGCTGAAGTGGTGAACGACCTGCGTAGACAGTTTAAAGAAAAGCTTCCTCTGGATAGCTGGGATGAGTTTGTGGCCAGCCATCTTCGTCAGCAGCCCATACTCACTAGTTACTCAGATTCATCCATCAAAAAAATGGGTAACAACCTGGTTAAAGCGCTGGCTGAAGCAGGTTATCTGGATACGCCACGCCGACGTAATCTCCAGTCAGTCTTTCTTTTACCAGAAACTCAGGCGACCTTGCAGCGCCTCGGGCAACAGGAATTGGTTTCTATTCTGGAGGGGCAACGGTGATCGATCCCGTGCTTGAATACCGCCTGTCACAGGTTCAGAGCCGCATTAGAGAAAAGCGCTTTCTCAAAAATAACGGCTCCGGTAATGAGATTGGTTTTTGGATTTTTGATTATCCTGCTCAGAATGAGCTGCAGGTGCGTGAACACCTGAAGTATCTGTTGCGTAATCTGGAAAAGGACCACAAGTTCGCACACCTCAACATCTTTCAGATCATTATCGAGATGCTCACCGAACGTGGGCTATTTGAGCGGGTCTGTCAGCAGGAAGTGAAAGTCGGCACCGAAGCGCTGAAAAAACAACTAGTTGGCTTATTGAATCAGAAAAAGATCGCGGATTACATAGCAAAAAAAGTCGATCTTCAAAATCAGGAGTTTGTCATCCTGACAGGCATGGGTAATGCCTGGCCGCTGGTTCGTGGCCATGAGCTGATGAGCGCCTTGCAGGACGTGATGGGTTTTACCCCTCTGTTGATGTTTTATCCAGGAACCTATAGCGGACACGATCTTTCCCCCCTGGCAGGTATTGATTCCCGAAATTATTATCGCGCCTTCAGGCTGGTACCCGAAAGCGGGCCTGCGGCGACATTGAATCCTCGTTAAAGAGCACAGCAATGAATATTGAACAGATCTTTGAGAAACGTCTGGACCGAAATATTAATGGCGTTGTGAAAGCCGAACAGACGGACGATGCCAGTGCCTGGATTGAGCTTGATGAATACGTCATCACCCGGGAACTGGAAGGACATCTTCGCCATTTCTTCGAATCTTATGTTCCGGCAACCGGTCCGGAGCGCATACGCATGGAAAACAAAATTGGCGTATGGGTTTCAGGGTTCTTTGGCTCAGGTAAATCACACTTTATCAAGATTCTGTCGTATCTGTTGTCTAACCGCAAAGTCAGTCATAACGGTACAGAACGTAATGCATACTCCTTCTTTGAAGACAAAATCAAAGATGCTCTGTTCCTCGCTGATATCAACAAAGCGGTCCATTATCCGACGGAAGTGATTCTGTTCAATATTGATTCTCGTGCTAACGTCGATGACAAAGAAGACGCCATCCTTAAAGTCTTCCTGAAGGTGTTTAACGAACGGGTTGGCTACTGCGCTGATTTTCCGCACATCGCTCATCTGGAGCGTGAGCTGGCTAAACGCGGCCAATACGACGCGTTTAAGACCGCATTTTCCACTATCACTGGTTCAAGCTGGGAAAAAGAGCGCGATTCCTACTATTTCATCAGCGATGAAATGGCAGAAGCTCTAAGCCAGGCCACAGGTCAAAGCGTTGACGCCTCGCGTCAATGGGTGGAACAGCTGGATAAGAACTTCCCATTAGATATCAATAATTTTTGCCAGTGGGTCAAAGAGTGGCTGGATGAAAACGGCAAAAACATCCTCTTCATGGTGGATGAGGTCGGCCAGTTCATCGGTAAAAATACGCAGATGATGTTGAAACTACAGACTATCACTGAAAACCTGGGTGTGATCTGCGGTGGACGCGCATGGGTTATTGTTACCTCCCAGGCGGATATCAATGCGGCCATTGGTGGGATGAGCAGCCGTGACGGACAGGACTTCTCTAAAATTCAGGGCCGTTTCTCTACCCGTTTGCAGCTTTCAAGCTCCAATACATCCGAAGTTATCCAAAAACGTTTGCTGGTGAAAACTGATGCTGCAAAACCCGCTCTGGCGAAAGTCTGGCAGGAAAAAGGCGACATCCTGCGTAACCAGCTTGCCTTTGATCCTACAACCACCGCTTCTTTGCGCCCCTACACCTGTGAAGAAGAATTTATTGATAACTACCCGTTTGTCCCGTGGCACTACCAGATTCTGCAGAAGGTTTTTGAGTCTATCCGGACCAAAGGTGCCGCCGGTAAACAGTTAGCCATGGGTGAACGCTCGCAGTTAGAAGCATTCCAGACTGCGGCACAGCAGATCGCCCCGCAAGGTCTGGATTCTCTGGTGCCGTTCTGGCGTTTCTATGCCGCGATTGAAAGCTTCCTGGAACCGGCCGTCAGCCGCACCATCACTCAGGCCTGTCAGAATGGCATTCTTGATGAGTTCGATGGCAACTTATTGAAAACGCTGTTCCTGATCCGCTATGTCGATGTGCTGAAAAGTACACTCGATAATCTGGTCACCCTTTCCATTGATAAAATCGATGCTGATAAAGTCGATCTGCGCCGTCGCGTTGAAACAAGCCTGAACAAGCTGGAACGGGAAATGTTGATTGCACGGGTCGAAGACAAATACGTGTTCCTGACCAACGAAGAAAAAGAGATCGAGAACGAGATCCGCAACGTCGAAGTCGACTTCTCTGCGATCAACAAAAAACTGGCGTCGATCATCTTTGATGACATTCTGAAAAACCGCAAATATCGCTATCCGGCAAATAAGCAGGACTTTGATATCAGCCGCTTCCTGAACGGACACCCGTTAGACGGCGCAATGCTTAACGATCTGGTGGTAAAAATTCTTACCCCCAAAGATCCAACCTATACGTTCTATAACAGCGATGCCGCCTGCCGTCCTTATACTTCAGAAGGTGATGGCTGTATTTTGATTCGCCTCCCTGATGAGGGGCGCACCTGGACTGATATTGATTTAGTCGTTCAGACCGAAAAATTCCTCAAGGACAACGCCGGACAACGCCCAGAACAGGCCAGCCTGCTTTCAGAAAAAGCCCGCGAGAACAGCGTTCGCGAAAAAATGCTGCGCGTCCAGCTGGAGTCGCTTATTGCCGAAGCAGACGTCTGGGCGATTGGCGAGCGTTTACCGAAGAAATCTTCGACGCCGTCCAGCATCGTGGATGAAGCCTGTCGTTACGTGATTGAAAACACGTTTGCCAAGCTAAAAATGCTGAAGCCGTTCAACGGCGATATCGCACGTGAAATCCATGCGCTGCTTACAGTAGAGAATGATACAGAGCTGGATCTTGGCGAGCTGGAGGAATCTAATCCCGAGGCGATGCGGGAAGTGGAAACCTGGGTCAGTATGAACATCGAGTACAATAAACCGGTCTATTTACGCGATGTCCTGAACCACTTTGCCCGTCGACCTTATGGATGGCCAGAAGAAGAAGTGAAGCTGTTGGTTGCTCGCCTGGCACGTAAAGGCAAATTCAGCTTTAGCCAGCAGAATAACAATATCGAGCGTAAGCAAGTTTGGGAGCTGTTCAATAACAGCCGTCGCCACAGCGAGCTACGTCTGCACAAAATTCGTCGTCACGACGAATCACAAATTCGCAAAGCCGCACAAACCATGGCGGAGATTGCCCAACAGCCGTTTAGCGAACGTGAAGAACCCGCACTGGTCGAACATATCCGTCAGGTCTTCGACGACTGGAAGCAAGAGCTGAATGTCTTCAGAGCGAAAGCGGAAGGTGGAAACAATCCAGGAAAAGAAGAGATTGAGTCAGGCCTGCGCCTGCTGAATTCCATTCTCAGCGAAAAAGAAGATTTTGCCCTGATTGAGAAAGTCACCAGTCAGGCCAATGAGCTTCTGGATTTCAGTGAAGATCGTGAAGATTTGGTCGATTTCTACCGCAAGCAGTTCGCCACCTGGCAAAAGCTGGGGGCTGCGCTGAATGGCAGCTTTAAATCCAACCGCAGCGCGCTGGAAAAAGACGCCGTGGCGGTAAAAGCGCTGGGTGAGCTGGAAAGCATCTGGCAGATGCCGGAGCCTTACAAGCATCTCAATCGTATCACGCCGCTGATTGAACAGGTTCAGAACGTTAACCATCAGTTAGTTGAACAGCACCGCCAGCACGCCCTGGAACGTATTGACGCCCGCATCGAAGAGAGTCGTCAACGCTTGCAGGAAGCGCATGCCACATCGGAGCTGCAAAACAGCGTTCTGCTGCCGATGCAAAAAGCCAGAAAACGTGCCGAGGTCAGCCAGTCGATCCCGGAAATTCTGGCGGAACAGCAAGAGACAATGGCGCTGCAAACGGATGCCGAGAAGAAGATTAACCAGTGGATCGACGAGCTGCGTAAAAAACAGGAAGCCCAGCTACGAGCAGCGAATGAAGCTACACGCGCAGCAGAATCACAACAGACCTATGTTGTGGTAGAAAAACCCGTTATCCAACCGGTACCGAAAAAAACACATCTGGTGAATGTCGCCAGCGAGATGCGCAAAGCCACCGGTGGTGAAGTGCTGGAAACCGCCGAGCAGGTGGAAAAAGCGCTTGATACGCTTCGTGCTGCCCTGCTGGCAGCCATTGAGGCAGGTGACCGGATTCGTCTTCAGTAACCCCCATTTCAGGGCAGCGCTCTGCTGCCCTTTGCAGGATTTTCTATGAATACCAATAACATCAAAAAATATGCTCCACAGGCTCGTAACCAGTTCCGCGATGCGGTGATCCAGAAGCTGACCACGTTAGGGATTTCCGTCGATAAAAAAGGCACTTTGCAGATTGCTGATGCCGAGATCGTCGGCGAAACCGTGCGCTATGGTCAGTTCGACTACCCCAAATCCACCCTCACCCGCCGCGATCGTCTGGTAAAACGCGCCCACGAGCAGGGCTTTGACGTGCTGGTTGAGCACTGTGCCTACACCTGGTTCAACCGCTTATGCGCCATTCGCTATATGGAGATCCAGGGTTACCTTGACCACGGTTTCCGCATGCTCTCGCACCCGGATAATCCAACCGGCTTTGAAGTGCTGGACCATGTGCCGGAAGTGGCGGAAGCGCTGCTGCCGGAGAAAAAAGCGCAGCTGGTTGAGATGAAGCTTTCCGGCAACCAGGACGAAGCCATCTACCGTGAACTGCTGCTGGCACAGTGCCATGCCCTGCACCGCGCGATGCCGTTCCTGTTTGAAGCCGTCGATGATGAAGCCGAACTGCTGCTGCCGGATAACCTGACCCGCACCGACTCCATTCTGCGCGGTCTGGTAGACGGTATTCCACCTGAAGACTGGGATGACGTTGAGGTTATCGGCTGGCTGTATCAGTTTTATATCTCCGAGAAAAAAGAGGCCGTTATTGGCAAGGTGGTAAAGAGCGAAGATATTCCTGCCGCCACCCAGCTGTTCACCCCAAACTGGATTGTGCAGTACCTGGTGCAGAACTCCGTCGGTCGCCAGTGGTTGCAGACCTACCCGGACTCGCCGCTGAAAGGCAAAATGGACTACTACATTGAGCCAGCCGAACAGACGCCAGAAGTGCAGGCACAACTGGCAGCCATTACGCCTGCCAGCATTGAACCAGAAAGCATCAAGGTGCTCGACCCAGCCTGCGGCTCAGGGCATATTCTGATTGAAGCCTATAACGTACTGAAAAATATCTACGAAGAGCGCGGCTATCGCGCCCGTGATATTCCACAGCTGATTCTGGAAAATAATATTTTTGGTCTCGACATTGACGACCGTGCTGCCCAGCTTTCCGGCTTTGCATTATTAATGATGGCACGTCAGGATGACCGCCGGATATTCACCCGCGACGTGCGCCTGAATATTGTTTCCCTGCAGGAAAGCCTGCATCTGGATATTGCTAAGCTGTGGCAGCAGCTGAACTTCCATCAGCAGAACCAGACCGGCAGCATGGGGGATATGTTTGCCGAAAATACCGCATTGCCCCATACCGACAGCGCCGAATATCAGCTGCTGATGTGCACGCTGAAACGCTTTGTGAACGCCAAAACGCTGGGCTCGCTGATCCAGGTGCCGCAGGAAGAAGAAGCGGAACTGAAGGCGTTTCTTGATGCGCTATTTCGTCTGGAGCAAGAAGGCGATTCTCAGCAGAAGACTGCGGCGAAGGTGTTTATTCCGTATATTCAGCAGGCGTGGTTCCTTGCACAGCGATATGATGCGGTGGTGGCTAATCCACCGTATATGGGCGGCAAGGGAATGAATGGTGAGCTGAAAGAGTTTGCCAAAAATAACTTCCCGGATAGTAAAGCTGATTTGTTTGCAATGTTTATGCAGCATGCATTCTCTTTGCTGAAAGAAAATGGATTTAATGCGCAGATTAATATGCAGTCATGGATGTTTTTGTCAAGTTATGAAACACTACGTAACTGGTTATTGGACAATAAAACATTTATTACGATGGCACATTTGGGAGCTCGAGCTTTTGGGCAAATTTCTGGAGAGGTTGTACAGACAACTGCCTGGGTGATTAAAAACCAACACTCCGAACGTTACCAGCCTGTATTTTTTAGACTTATAGATGGTAGGGAAGAAGTAAAGAAAAGCGATCTACTTCTAAGGAAAAATATATTTGATAAATTTACACAGCACGATTTTAAAAACATACCAGGAATGCCAATAGCGTATTGGATAGACTTACCGAGTCTATTATCTTTTCGCCACCATAAAAAACTTGGAGAAAAAATAGCATTAAAAGCAGGTATGTCCACCGGTGATAACATTAAATTTCAAAGATACTGGTACGAGGTTTCAATAAAAAAAACCCTTATCACAAATAAAGAATCAAATACAAAAATAGACATTCATAATATCAAATGGTTTCCTTGTAGTAGTGGCGGTGAATATCGAAAGTGGTATGGTAATAACGAAATAGTTGTAAATTGGGAAAATAATGGTTACGAAATACGAAATTTTAAATTTGAGAATGGCAAAACTCGTTCTGCCGTAAGAAATGATGAGTATTACTTTAGAGAAGGTATAACATGGTCAAAAATAAGCCAAGGTAATTTTTGCGTGAGATATCGTCCAAAAGGGTTTGTTTTTGATGATACAGGCCGTTGCGGCTTTTCAAATAACAAAAATGAGTTGCTTTACGCTGCGGGATTAATGTGCACTCCGGTTGTAAACCATTATTTATCAATACTAGCCCCCACACTTAGCTTTACTAGTGGTGAATTAGCCTCAGTACCATATCCAGAAATTGAAGATAAAATTATCGAATTAGTCACCAATGCTATTGAAATAGCTAAAAATGACTGGGACTCTCAAGAGCAATCATGGGATTATGTTTGTTCACCATTGCTTGAACACAATTCAACTCAATTGCTACGGAATATCTACAAACAAAAAATCAATACAAATATCAAGTTAGTCGAAACCCTTCTTCTAATAGAAAATACTATAAATAATATTTTCATAGATAAATTACAACTTGACAAAACTATAATTAAAGCTGTATTGCAAAGTGAAATAACACTACTATGTAATCCAAACTATCGATATAAAAATATTCAAGATCATACCGTCCTAACCAATAGGTATTACACTGATATCACTATAGATATCTTAAGCTACACCATCGGCTGCATGATGGGCCGCTACTCCCTCGATCGCGAAGCCCTCGTCTACGCCCATGAAGGTAACAAAGGATTTGCCGAACTGGTCGCTGAAGGCGCATACAAAACCTTCCCTGCGGACAATGACGGCATCCTGCCGCTGATGGATGACGAGTGGTTTGACGATGACGTCACCTCTCGCATCAAAGAGTTTGTTCGCACCGTCTGGGGCGAAGAACACTTGCAGGAAAATCTCGAATTTATCGCCGAAAGTCTCTGTTTATACGCGATCAAACCTAAAAAAGGCGAATCTTCGCTGGATACCATCCGTCGCTATCTTTCCACCCAGTTCTGGAAAGATCATCTGAGGATGTATAAAAAGCGCCCGATCTACTGGCTGTTCAGCTCCGGTAAAGAGAAAGCGTTTGAGTGCCTGGTCTATCTGCATCGCTACAACGATGCGACGCTGGCGAGAATGCGTACCGAATATGTGGTCCCACTGCTGGCGCGCTATCAGGCCAATATCGATCGCTTGAACGAACAGGTCGATGGTGCCTCCGGCGGCGAAGCCACCCGTCTGAAACGTGAACGTGACAACCTGAGTAAGAAATTCAATGAGCTGCGCAGCTTCGACGATCGCTTACGCCACTATGCTGATATGAGAATCAGTATTGATCTCGACGACGGCGTTAAGGTTAACTACGGTAAGTTTGGCGATCTGCTGGCGGATGTGAAGGCCATAACCGGCAATGCGCCTGAGGTGATTTAAGTCAGATAGCATTCCTTCCCACACCACCGGACTTTAGTCCGGTGGTGATCTCGATGCGGGAAACCTGCCTTATTCAGGCATCCGTCACCTCCAGTTCATGATAAAATGCGGCTTTGTGTCAGAACGCGGAACACGGTTCCCAGGCGTTCAGACATCTTCGAACTTACCGAATCAACATGGGATTGTGACCTTGCAAAATCAGGAATTTATTGCCGGCCTTAAAGCAAAATTCGCCGAACATCGCATCGTTTTCTGGCACGATCCCGATAAGCGTTTCCTCGAAGAACTGGGTAACCTCGAACTGGAGAACGTCACGTTGCTCAATATGGCCGACCAGTCACAACTGGCGGTTAAAAAGCGCATTGAAATCGATGAGCCTGAACAGCAGTTTTTGCTGTGGTTCCCCTACGATGTGCCCCCGCGTGAGCTCGACTGGCTGTTGGATATTCGTCTTTATAGTACGGAGTTCCACGCCGATTTCGCCGCCATCACGCTAAATACATTAGGTATTCCGCAACTTGGCCTACGCGAGCACATTCAACGCCGGAAGGCATTTTTCAGCACTAAACGTCTTTCTGCCTTGAAAGGCCTGGTCACTGAGCAGGAAAACGAAGCCTCCCTTGATAAGAAGATGGTTGCGGTTATCGCTGGCGTGAAAACAGCAAAAACGGAAGAGATTTTGTTCAGCCTGATTACCCAATACGTTAATCAGCAGAAAGATGACGACAGCGACCTGGAAAACACGCTGGCGATGCTGAAACGCCACGACCTGGAAGGCGTTCTGTGGGACATTCTGAATCAGGAAATGGGCTATCAGGCCGAGCATCCTTCGCTTGAAAACCTGATCCTAAAGCTATTCTGTACCGATCTCTCCGCGCAGGCAGACCCGCAGAAACGTGAATGGCTGGAAAAAAACGTACTGACCACGCCGTCAGGCAGAGCCTCCGCGCTGGCCTTTATGGTCACCTGGCGCGCCGACCGTCGCTACAAAGAAGCCTATGATTATTGCGCACAGCAGATGCAGGATGCGCTGCGACCAGAAGACCAGTACCGTCTCAGCTCACCTTATGATTTACACGAGTGCGAAACCACGCTGAGCATTGAACAGACCATTATTCATGCGCTGGTAACGCAGCTTCTGGAAGAGAGCACCACGCTTGACCGTGAAGCCTTCAAGAAGCTTCTGTCTGAACGCCAGAGCAAATACTGGTGCCAGACGCGTCAGGAATACTACGCTATTTATGATGCGCTTCGTCAGGCTGAGCGGCTGCTGAATCTGCGCAATCGTCATATTGATGGTTTCCACTATCAGGACAGCGCAACGTTCTGGAAAGCGTACTGCGAAGAGCTGTTCCGCTTTGACCAGGCCTACCGCCTGTTTAACGAATACGCGCTGTTGGTTCACAGCAAAGGCGCAATGATCCTGAAAAGCCTGGATGACTATATCGAAGCGCTGTATTCCAACTGGTACCTGGCAGAATTAAGCCGGAGCTGGAATAAGGTTCTGGAAGCCGAAAACCGTATGCAGGAGTGGCGTATTGCGGGCGTTCCACGGCAGCAGAACTTCTACAATGAGGTGGTGAAGCCACAGTTTAACAATCCACAAATCAAGCGTGTGTTCGTGATTATCTCCGATGCGCTGCGTTATGAAGTGGCAGAAGAGCTGGGCAACCAGATCAATACCGAGAAACGCTTTACTGCCGAACTACGTTCCCAGTTGGGCGTGTTACCCAGCTATACCCAGCTGGGAATGGCGGCATTGCTGCCACATGACGAGATCTGCTACCAGGCGGGTAGTGGTGACATCGTTTATGCGGACGGGTTATCCACCTCAGGTACGCCTAACCGCGATACCATTCTGAAGAAATATAAAGGGATGGCAGTAAAATCGGACGACCTTCTGAAATGGAAAAATCAGCAAGGACGAGATCTTATTCGCGATTACGAAGTCGTTTATATCTGGCATAACACCATTGATGCCATGGGTGACAGCGCATCTACGGAGGAGAAGACCTTCGAAGCGTGCCGTAACGCGGTGGTTGAACTGAAGGATTTAGTGACACGGGTGATAAACCGTCTCCACGGTACACGCATTATCGTCACGGCGGACCACGGTTTCCTGTTCCAGCAGCAGCCCCTTTCCGGGCAAGATAAAACCACGCTGCAGATCAAGCCAGACAATACGATTAAAAACCACAAACGCTTTATTATCGGCCACCAGCTTCCTGCCGATGATTTTTGTTGGAAAGGAAAAGTGGCGGATACCGCAGGCGTCAGCGATAACAGCGAGTTTCTGATTCCGAAAGGGATCCAGCGTTTCCATTTCTCGGGCGGCGCGCGATTTGTGCATGGTGGTGCCATGCTGCAGGAAGTCTGCGTTCCCGTATTGCAGGTGAAAGCGCTGCAGAAAACCGCTGCCGAGAAGCAACCTCAGCGTCGTCCGGTAGATATCGTGAATTACCATCCGCTGATCAAACTCGTCAATAACATTGATAAAGTCAGCCTGCTGCAAACCCATCCGGTAGGTGAGTTATACGAACCACGAACCCTGAACATCTTTATCGTCGACAACGCCAATAATGTGGTATCCGGTAAAGAGCGAATCTGCTTTGACAGCGATAACAACACAATGGAAAAACGTGTGCGTGACGTTACGCTGAAGCTGATTGGCGCGAATTTCAATCGCCGTAATGAGTACTGGCTGATACTGGAAGATGCGCAAACGGAAACGGGTTACCAGAAGTACCCTGTGATTATCGATCTGGCATTTCAGGATGATTTCTTTTAAGTGAGGCGATATGCAAACCCATCATGACTTACCCGTTCCAGCCGTCTCCGAAGGGGAACTCATCGCAGAAGGTTACGATCTGGACGCCTTACTGAATCAGCATTTTCGCGGTCGGGTAGTGCGTAAAGATCTGACCAAGCAGCTCAAGGAAGGGGCTAACGTCCCGGTCTATGTGCTGGAGTATCTGCTCGGTATGTACTGCGCTTCCGACGATGACCAGATCGTCGAGCAAGGATTGCAGAACGTTAAGCGCATTCTGGCGGATAACTACGTCCGCCCTGATGAAGCAGAGAAGGTGAAATCGCTCATTCGTGAGCGAGGATCCTACAAGATCATCGATAAAGTGTCGGTAAAGCTCAATCAGAAGAAAGACGTTTACGAAGCCCAACTCTCCAACCTCGGCATTAAAGATGCACTGGTTCCGCCGCAGATGGTCAAGGACAACGAAAAACTGTTGACCGGCGGCATCTGGTGCATGATCACCGTGAACTACTTCTTTGAGGAAGGACAGAAAACGTCGCCCTTCTCTCTGATGACGCTTAAACCTATCCAGATGCCCAATATGGACATGGAAGAGGTATTTACCGCACGTACGCACTTCAACCGCGACCAGTGGATTGATGTCCTGCTACGTTCCGTGGGTATGGAACCGGCCAACATTGAGCAGCGAACTAAATGGCACCTGATCACCCGCATGATCCCTTTCGTGGAAAATAACTATAACGTCTGCGAACTGGGCCCACGCGGCACCGGTAAAAGCCACGTCTATAAAGAATGTTCGCCAAACTCGCTGCTAGTTTCCGGCGGACAAACCACGGTAGCAAACCTGTTTTACAACATGGCCAGCCGCCAGATTGGCCTGGTCGGCATGTGGGATGTGGTCGCGTTTGATGAAGTGGCAGGGATCACTTTCAAAGACAAAGACGGCGTACAAATCATGAAAGATTACATGGCGTCTGGCTCGTTTTCCCGCGGCAGAGATTCGATTGAAGGCAAAGCATCAATGGTGTTCGTCGGCAACATCAATCAGAGCGTTGAGACGTTAGTCAAAACCAGCCATTTGTTAGCCCCCTTCCCTACCGCGATGATCGATACGGCGTTTTTCGACCGCTTCCACGCCTATATACCCGGCTGGGAAATCCCGAAAATGCGCCCGGAATTCTTTACCAACCGCTACGGCCTTATCACAGATTATCTCGCCGAATACATGCGAGAAATGCGTAAGCACAGCTTCTCCGATGCGATTGATAAATTTTACAAACTGGGTAATAACCTCAACCAGCGCGATGTTATCGCAGTTAGGCGCACGGTTTCTGGTCTATTGAAACTTCTTCATCCCAATGGCTGTTACAGCAAAGAGGACGTCCGTGTTTGCCTGACCTACGCCATGGAAGCCCGCCGTCGCGTCAAAGAACAGCTTAAAAAGCTAGGCGGACTGGAGTTCTTCGATGTGAATTTTAGTTACATCGATAACGAGACGCTGGAAGAATTCTTCGTCAGCGTGCCAGAACAGGGCGGCAGCGAATTAATTCCTGCTGGCATGCCAAAGCCAGGCGTTGTGCATTTGGTTACGCAAGCGGAAAGTGGCATGACGGGTCTGTATCGCTTTGAAACTCAGATGACCGCTGGTAATGGTAAGCATAGCGTTTCTGGTCTGGGATCAAGTACCTCTGCTAAGGAAGCTATCCGGGTTGGATTTGACTATTTCAAAGGCAACCTCAACCGCGTTAGCGCAACAGCGAAATTTTCTGAACATGAGTACCACCTGCATGTAGTCGAATTGCACAATACCGGACCAAGTACTTCTACCAGCCTTGCGGCACTTATTGCCCTGTGTTCCGTTTTACTGGCGAAACCCGTTCAGGAACAAATGGTCGTGTTAGGTAGCATGACGCTCGGTGGTGTGATCAACCCTGTTCAGGATCTGGCGGCTAGCTTACAACTTGCTTTCGATAGCGGCGCGAAAAAGGTACTTCTGCCGATGTCTTCCGCGGTAGATATCCCGACTGTGCCAGCCGAGTTGTTTACCAAATTCCAGGTCAGTTTTTACTCTGAACCTGTGGACGCGGTTTATAAGGCGTTGGGGGTAAATTAAGACATACCGAGGAATGGATCACATTTCTCGGTATGTTAATGCCCATATTATTTTTATTTAATATAACATCATCCTAAATACATTTATTTTATGAAAAACTTCCCGGTAAAATAATAATGAAACTTATTGCTAACGGATTAAATGGAGAGTTTTTTAGATCATGTTTACCCCCTCCTGGTAAAGAAATTGATGGTGTTGTTGCCGCCATTGCTTATGGAGATGATAAAACCACGCTCCTCGAGCATTGTATAAAAAACCATCACCGACTTGATATTTGGATGCGATATGATCATACAGTTCCTGTATCGCCTGCATTTTTATCAAAACTTCTCGCAAACGTTAAAAATAATATTTTTTGTAAACTTATACCAGATCGCCTGCACAGCAAAGTTATTTGGTGGAAGGGATATGGCGCTTATATTGGTTCAGCTAATTTAACTGAGCGTGCATGGTACTCGAATATAGAAGCCGGTATTTTCTTCACTGAGAGTGATTTATACAGTTCTAATTTAATTGAACAGTTAGAGGAATTCTTCGATAACTTAGCATCACTTGACTCTTGCGTTGATCTTAGTAAAGAGATTATTGATGAACAAAGACAATTATTAAAACTAAAAGTCGAATTAGAGAAAAAAGAACGAGAGCTTATCAAAAAGCGGAAAATACCTGAATGGGGTGGCGTGAATTTTTTTGATAACAAAAAAACTAAAGATAGAAGGAAAGAGAGTTTCCATAAAGAATGGGAAAGCACATTTTCAATCATCAAGAGTATCTCAGACCAAATTAATGATTACAGACCTGCATGGATATCAGAAGATACTCCAAAGTTTTGGCAAACCGATCAATTTCTACACGCATACTATTATAAAAAAGTTCATCAACAAGATAATACTTATCCTTTTGAGGATTATCACCGTACCAATAGTAAAAACCCACAAGCAGTATTGATGAATATGCTCTCCTGGTGGAAAATCCAATCAGTTCCTCCGTCTAATGAGGATATTCATCTTGGGATTTACGCCCCCTACATTCGCGAACACTTGTCAAAAAATAATATTGACTCATTGACAGAGGATAAGCTCTATCAAATATTCTCTTACACACATGCAACAATGGACCATGTGATAAAAATGAGCGCTGAAACATTTGGCTATTCAGCCAAAACATCCTTAAATAAGGAAGAGCGCGCCGTTTTATTCACAAAATGGATCATGGGCCAAACCAATCAAAAAGGTATGACTATTGCTGAATTGCTCAACTATGTCCTCTACGGTGGAAAGCCTTCATTAATGTGGGAAAGGCTCTATCTGGCAGGCAAAGACGAGGAGTACAAATTCCAGCATTACGGTATTAACTCTATTGCTGAAGTGGTCGGTTGGGCAAGGCCAGAAGATACGCCTCCCAGAAATGGCAGAACTAATAAAGCCTTACGTGCATTAGGCTATCCAGTTCGAGTGAATATTTAGTACCGTCTTTCCCACCAATCTACAGCAACGCCTGTCTATACAAGAACAGGCGTTGCAAATTCATGCAGGCAAGTACGTTTTCTTAAGTGGAACCAATAGCTTAGTTTGAATATCCACCAGCTCGTAGTTTTCCACTAACGCGCGTACTAAATCGTCCAGAGTCCATAGCGTCAACGGAATTGTAGAACGATCGGCTTCATAGCGCGCATCTTTGCTAAATCCGCCGGTGCTGACATACAGTCCACGATCGTCCTTATGGCGGCCACCGATAAAGCTACGGATTTGCTGGCTGCTCATCTGTTCCCGCCGGTGCTTCACCTCCACAATAATGCGCGGATTTTCGAACCCAAAGCCGTCAGGCGAAGCAATAATATCTTTCCCACGGTCAGCACCTGCAGGCGATACCTGGGTTTTATATCCCATGCTGCGTAACACGCCAGCGACCAGATTTTGCATCTCATCCCAGTCGAGACGGTTGATACGATCTTTGATGCCTTCAAAAGCGATCATTTCCATGTCGCGCAAAGGATTAGAAACGACCTCATCCTCCTCACCTGAAACAGGTACTTCCGGCACGACATCTGAGACAGGCTTTTTGCCCTGCACTAATTCATTCACGGCAAAATCAGGCACCTGAAAAACCGTCAGCGTTGAGCCAAGGGTGTTTCTGGTTGCATCACTCAGACTATCGCGCTTAATCTCTTCCGCATTCCACTTCACTTTACGCGCAATGCCCATGCCATCTTCAAGCCATTCGGCATGAAACTCAAAATCTGACGCGATTTTCCCTATTAAATAGGTCCGATTAGAAGGTGAATAAGTTATAGCCCAGTCACCTTTCTGCATCTCATTCACAAAGCGCCAAACCTGGGAAGCACCGGAACGAACTGTGCCTGGCTTAGTCTGTGGCTCAAGCTCCTGATACCGGGTAAACAACTGCTCTCTTGAGCATCCCGGTTTCACATAGGGAGCGAGCTGCGACCAGCCGATAGCAACAACCTGCTTGTCTCTGAAGTCATCGTACAATTTTCCGCCATCACCGCGGATCATCCACATTTTAGTCGCCACAATAATTCCTTCTGAAAATGCCTCACAGCCATCTTACCCTAGGGAAACACTGATAAGATGGCTAATCACACTCCTGATCTAAACCTGACGCCTCTCAAGGCTATTGTAAATTGCCTCAATCTCGCCCTTCAGGTTGTCACCACAGTAAACCATCGATGTATCGTATCGTTCATATCGCGCTTCACGTGTCGCACTAAACCAGTTGAATGATCCCACGCACAGCAAGCCATCATCACCAATTACAATTTTGCTATGAACACGATTGACCAGTTTTGTCGCAATACCAAGGGCGTTCAGTTTCTCCAGCGCCGCTTTGAGGTTCTGCTGCTTCTCTTTTCGCTTCTCAAAATCATTATGTTCAGTGTTGTAGCTTCTGTCAGTGACAATCGTGACGTTAATACCCCGTGAACACGCCGCAATCATAGAATCAAGAAAACCGGTTTGATCCAGTTTTTGCCAGGTTAGCCATGGAGAGACTATCGTGATGTGTTTACCGGTATTTTCAAACGTCTGATTCAGGAAATTATCATGCTGCTCCACACCATGGAGTGTGTAGATTTTGGTCTCGGCAGTTTTTAAATCCTTACGCTCTTTATAATCAAAAGTGAGCGCATTCTTCTCTGACTCAAAGAGATATTTTGCCAGCAATCCCCGCGGAGATGAGGCTGGCTGGATCTCAAACAGATCCATATCGCCGAAGACCAGGAAACTGTCCTTCGCACGGGAGACAGCAACGTTCAGCATGCTGTTATCACTATCAATAAACCCACCGTCCTCATGCTTTGAATAGACTGGCGAGAATATAACAATCGCTCTTTCCGCCCCCTGAAGAGAATGCACGGTACCCACCGTGAGCGACGTTTCATTCGCGCCAGTGCTGATACCTTGTTTACCCAGCGCCTGTTTGATGGTCGATACCTGCGCGCTAAAAGGCGTCACGATACCGACAACCTCATGAAGCGATTTGCCGTAATGCGTTTCAATATCTTGCTGGTTATCTGTCAGCCAGGCAGCTATCGTTTCAGCCTCAAGCAAATTATATCGACTTCCGCTACTTGCCAGCTCTCCTTTACCATCAATATGGAGATAACCCATGGCGGGCATTAAATTGCTCTCTTCACACCCTCTTTTAGGCAACAACTTACCGTGATAGCAGAGCGTATTGCAGTATCCAATAATATTATCGAAGCACCGGCGGTGCTCATATAAGTACATACCACGAGCCAGTTCGGGATCATATTGGTAGCGTGAAGCACACTGCGCTATTTTCATGACGCTACCAGATGCAGCGCTTTTACCAAGCTCTGCGATTGCCGTATATTTCTCAGTAATCTCTTCTTGCGTACTACCTGACAGAATTTTTTCCGCCAGCATGTTACCTATATCAATAGCGGGAGCAATACTCCATATTGGCGGGATCTGTTCCATATCACCAATCACTAGTGCCTTTTTAGCTAAGGCAAACGAGGCAGCAGCCACTTCAGGAAGCACCTGCCCGGCTTCATCGACAATGAGTAAATCGGCAAAATCATATAAATAACTTTTCTCGAATTTACGCTGCCCTTTATGTTCACTTATCTGCATATTGCCGGGCAGCATATAGCAAGTCATGACCACGCATGGTGTGAGTTTCATTCGGCGTTGCCAGCGGGCGGTTACCCCTTTAGCTCCTTTCTTACCCTTCTCTTTTTGCAGATCATCGATCTTCGCCATATCCATTAGCCAACGACCTTCCCAGTAGTGGGTCGTCAGTAAGAATGCAGGGAAGCGAATCTGCGTATCAGCCAGTTCATCTGCCTCTGAGAAGCTCAGCTCCTCGTCGCCTTCATGCCCTAAATCAAGTGCCAGATTCTGCCACTTCTGAGACGCCTGCTGTTCTTTAAGAACAATTTCATGAGCGGAGTCAATCTGCTGCCGGTATGTTGTTTGCTCGCGCTCAGCGGAGTTGAGCAGTCCATCTATATTACGTTCGATGGTTTCAGGATCCGACCACTGATTTCCCGCAATCAGCGTACCTAATTTATCTTCAAGAAACAGTTGTATTTGATACTGCCGCTTACTGCGAACCGCTGGGAGCCAGGAAAATAATGAATAGAGCAGTGATTCACCGGCGCGATATTTTTTCCATTCCGTTTTAGCACTCTTCAGTAGAGTGACTTTTTGTTCTTGCCCGGAGAGTAATTTATTTAAATTATCGAGATATTGCTCAATGTCGTTAGCAATAAGCTTACGCGCTGCCCGAACCTGGCTTAACGTTTGCCATGTTGCGTTCAGTCTTACCAGTTGCTCGGATTTTGCTGCCAACTGACCGTGCAGGAGTTCAATAACCTTTTCAGGGGATGAACAATCTTTTTCAGGAAAGGCTGCCTTAGCTTTCTCCAGATAAAACAGCAGTGCATCTTCTACATACTCTTTTGACTCAACCTGGTTGAAGAAATCTTCAGTTTGGTATTTTTTGGCAGCCTCGGCTTTACGAGTGCTTGAGGGGAAATAAGCGCCGAAGCTTTTCAGCTCTGGCAACCATCGTCCGGCCATTGCACCAGTACCCTGGGAAAAATCTTTCCCGAACGCCTCGATAATATTGGTTACTGCCTGGTTATTCGTTGAAGTCGCGATAATAATCGGTGGTTCCGCTTTTTCGAGAGCCGCTCTGGCCCACTGCGTGGCGATGATAGAAAGTACCAGCGTGGTTTTCCCGGTTCCGGGAGGGCCGTTAACGGCAAGGATATCGCCATGCCTCGCATCCAGAAAATGGCTTAAGGCATCGCGCTGAGCGTTTGCCAGTGGAAACTTATCCCCAGAGTGTCCAAGCCTGTCGCTGAATTTTGCTTCCGGTGCAAGTAAAGACTCTGCAGCATGAACCTCCCGCGAGGCAAAACGATTGAAAAGCGGCACATCCTTTTTGCAAACAAGCAGGTGGTCATAAAGCGAAAGGATATGGAAACTGGCACCACCGGATTGCGCCGTTTTAACAATATAACCGTGCTCAGCGAGTTCATATTGCTCGGGATTTTTAATCCAGTCGCCGACAACGTTCTTCAGTAGCCTCTCCGAATCATCCAGATATTGACGCCAATCCTGCTGCCAGGCTGCATATCGTGCTTCTCGTTCTTCATCCGTTTCGGCAGTGTTATCAACGCTGTCATCAAAGTTGATAGAGAATGACGTATGTGTCGTTTTATATTTGTCATACAGCTCAATCTCACCAATCGAAAATGCCCCTTTTGGCAAAGGTTCAAGCAGGTCTCTAGGAATGGAGGTCGCTGGTGTCGGATATAAAAAACCTTCACGGCTCAACAGGGCTGGCGTCACTATCGGGGTAACAATATCAGGCGCACCAGCGGAACGGTCCTTTCCATGCTGCAGTAACCGGAAATAAACCTTTGGCCGCAAGATGACATCGACTGTTTCGACGTCGTCTTTTTCTCCTTCAAAAAATTTATCGACGATCGATTCGTCAAGACGTCCCGCCGCTATCCCATGCCAGTGAGTGAAATTTTTGGCGTCTTTACGTTCAAAACTGCCCTTTCCTGACTCAGCATCTGCCAGCGAGTTGCGCCAGTATGAGGCAAACCCTAAAGCATTTTCATCCATTACCAATCCTATGACTTAATGAAATCCATTGATTTATCGAATATAAAATCACCGTATGGATAACTATTGTCCACGTTGAAAGGCTGGCTGCAATGTTTTGTTCACGCTTCGATACAAATACTCGGGTTATACGGAGTCCAGGAGGCAACCATATCCTGCTGCATGGCACATAAAAGTTTTATAACCGAAGCAGCAGAGGGTTACCGGTTGCACAGCACACTCCAGCAGCCCGTGAGCCCTACTGGCAGCGTTCAATGCAATATTGGAACCTGTAAGTTCAGAAAATAGCGCTGTCGAAGATGGTTCTGTATGTAGACTCTCCAGCTATTGTTTTGTCCGATGCTTGCGAATAAAAGCATTCAAAATGTCCCCTCCACCATGCATGACAGAAAAAGAATATTCACATTCTTTCTTTATCAAGCTCCCACATAATTCCTTGTGCAAATCTACATTAACTCCCTTTCCTTTCTGTGCTTTCTTCACACCGAGTTCACATGAACTGATTAATTCAACGTTACAGGGTTTTTTCAAACAATTCACACCATCAATTAAGCCCTGGAGAATGCATCTATTTGCGGTCGTATCACTATAGGAGAAAGTCAGATATTTTATTTTCCCTTCACATTCCAGCACAACTTCCGCCGAACCTTCACGTGTTGCAGCATCACAACTTCCTGTTGAATATATTTTTACCATCTTCATTTTTTACCTTTCCCCTTACCAAACGAATCATGACATCCTATATCAAAGGCATTCTCGTCAAAACGTAACTATCTTAGTAAATTCTCCCGATGCCACTCCAGATAACAATACGATTCAACAGAAAACACCTTTATTTTTTCCGGCAAAAAACACTGCTCTTTAACACTCACATCCAGCTCCTGACTAATTAACAAACGCCCATCGTTCTCAAACGAAATCCATCCCTGATCGAATAAAATATCAATGTGCGCAGCCAATATTATTCCATTAAACGGATCAAGGCGTTCACTCCCATTCTCGCAGGCGGCCCACGGTTTTATATGGCTGGCGCGGAGTAACGGCGCAAAAGTCATTCCCGTAACAGGGCATGCCGGATACAACATGAGACAATTTTTCCGAAAGGTCCCCTGCCCCAGTCGTGCCGCAATCAGCTGCTCGCGTACGGTATCTTCAATACTTTTATCCTGCTGAATAATAAGACAGTCACGTTGCGCCTGTTCATCTCCATGAGAAGATATTAACGAAAGAACGCGCTGCTCAATCGCACTGTCTGAAAGCATACTCAATCGCTGATGCACACGCTGCGCTGAATGAGACAGCGCATCAGGAGCACCTTGCCCGTCCCGCCAGCCGATGCGCTCATCGGTAAGCCATGAATCAAAACGATCACGGCTATTTTTCAGACTATTGTGAAACTTACTGGCGCTTTTGCCCGCTCCAAAACGAGGATAGAACGAGGCATAAGCCTCTTTCCATTTCTGAACACCCAGTCCCACGGGTGGTTGAGATTTACCGTACTTCGACAAATACCACGCCACTTCAAGCAAATCGTCTTCCGAGCTATTCAATGTTACGTCCTTTTTTCCAACGTAATTCATCACCAGATTATGTCTGAAAAGTTCGTTAACTAAACTGATCAGGTTAGTTGTTTTGGCTAAAACTTCTCACACCGGTTTTCACTATCAACAACCACTGGCCAGTCCCCTTTTTTGCCCCCAAATCGCCTGAATGTCAATGGATGAAAAACGACCAACATGCAAAAATCACAAAGTAAATATCGTTATTACAGAAAAATAAATTCTCTTTGAATTACAGACGGATATGGACGAATTTGGACGGAAATGGACACAAAAAAAGCCACCCTCAGGTAGCTAATTATTGCATCACTTGGTGCCGAAGGCCGCACCGCGATTCATGACATAACCAATTGAAATAAATGTATTTATAAAAATAAGAGATCACGGTGTATACTCACAAGTATACTCAACGCGATTCCCTGTGAATACAGCAGCTAAAAACTATTCTTCATCTTCTTCCACAGGCTCCAGCGCGTCAAGTACGACTCGCACCATGGCAATAGAACCAATGCGGATAAAAGCATCTTCCCCATCTTCGTCGGTTAGCATATAACGATCTGTCGTTTCAGGCTCGCAGTCCAGTTTTTCAAAGAACGCATTCAACTGACCGATATCATCCGCCTCTTCGTTTTGCGGCGCATCAGGCTCAACGCTCAGCGGAATCACAGGGCCACCGTTCACCAAGGTGATATGGACATTAAAATAATCGTCTTCATAGTCGTCTTCTTCTTCGCTCATGATGGGAGCAAAGCCATCAGACAGGAACTGATGAAATACCACTTCGCGCATATTTAACGCATAACGATACTCGGAAGAATCAAGAACGAAGAAGCGCTCTGTGTTTGGAGCGTTTTTTTCCTGAAAATAATAATAAAACCTCCGCTTATCCGCAGCTGAAATGGGCAACAACAAATAGTCCTGTTGTCCCTGAAGCCAAAGCTTTACGGTCCAGAGACCGCTATCCATTTCAATACCGCTTGTGGCTATCGTCTCAAGATCTTCATCAGTTTTACGGCGCTTCTTGTGAAAGTCATTAATCAACTGATCACTTTCCGGGAATACGATATTTAAAGGCTTATCCAGGGCATTGCATATTGTCTGTGCAAGGCCTAGCTTTGCTGAGACCTTTCCGGTTTCTATACGCTGGATTTGCTGTTGGCTGGTGCCGACCATATACGCCAGCTCGCGCTGAGTGATCGACAGTTGGGTACGAAGCTGTTTGATATTGTTCTTTATCATGGTATCGCTCTTCTGATGAGATTGATGACAAGCATTAAAACACAAAAAAGCGTAAAAACACATTTATGTGTTTTCAGATGAATGTTCGGTATAAGTGTGGAAGATTTGAAAGACCATTACCCAAAAGCGAAGATCTTTTACACTCACTTAGCAGCCAGCATTCCCGGATAGTGCTTCGCGATGATATCGTTCATCTTCTCTACCAAATCCATACGCTTAAACGTGATATGACCACTGCCCTTTTGGAAAAGGCGAATAGTGAAGAGATCATCTCCGAATACCTGCTGTCGTGGATTATCGCGAATGAAGTTCATCAGTCGGATAGTTACATCGTGCCGGTTATCAGGAATGGTTTTACCATCCAGCAGGAACAACATGCGTTCTAGATCGGCTAACTGGTCACGCCGCCAGCCCCAACTCAGGCTATAACCCCATTTGTCGTACTTCACCAGATTGTTAACGATAATCTTCTTGCCAAAATAACAGGGGTTATTGGTTTTATAGTCCCAGCTTAATCCCTTGAAGACATTGATTACGCCACGCTCAAATACCTCACCTTTGCTCTTATGCAGTTGCTCAAAGGTACTAAGGATATTGTCTTCAGAGATCGCGGGGATATCGTCTTTCTCCAGACTTTTGTGCCACTCGTCACGCGCCTGAGCATCCATCAGGCTCAGCATGCCTGATTTATTCATCAGCTCTTGCCAGATGCGGCGATCAATATTGCGGGTCATCGCTTTCATTGCTTTATCGTTTTTTTCCGTGAACCAGCAATCGTAGCGCTGGCCCTCCCGCATTCCCCACTCTTGTGCTGTACCACCGCCGATATCGTGGGTCAGAATGGAGATATCATCAAGTTCACTGATAAGGCTTTGAATCCGTGTCAGCGCAGCATTACGGCCTGTAACAATACGTTCAATGCTGGTGGAGCAAATCACATCAGTGTGTCCGGTTAACACTTCGGGTTCATTAACATTATTTCCGGCCATTATTTCTCCCCTTTATAGTCAGAAAAGCACCAGCCGTTCAGGGCTGGTGTTTATGTACTTGTGGGATGCGGTTCTTTTTATCCGCATCATCGCTTGCCTGAAGTGCTGGCCTGCGGATGTTGTCCTCTGGTAATAGCCGTCACGTCTTTATACGTGCCACGGTTCATCAGCCCCGTGGCTTTCCTGGCCCGGAGGATATCTACGGGTGTGATAAACGGAGACTGCTCCCTGATGCTGAAGCCTGGCCGGTCAGTGCGGACCAGTTCATACTTTTCAACAATGAAATTAAGGGCATCGGCCAGCGAGATACCGGCATCAATATGTTGCTGAATCACCTGTTCATCACTGAACGGCGTGTCATTAAGCGTGAGGCCATAATGGTGTTCCAGCAGGCTGGTCAGCAGAGCCTGCCAGACATCAACGGGAGACGGACGTGACGATGCCGCCCGCATGAGTTGGGATGATTTGGTTTGCATAAGCGTTATCTCTTTAGTGGGAAGACGTGAGCGCTGAAGGGCGAGCTATTACGGTGTTATGCCGTGGCTACAGGAGTGGGATAAATCGCGATATAAACGTAGCCGTGCGAACCGAGCGTATCGGCCTCACAGGTCAGACCTTTTGCATACAGTGTGACGCAGTGCTGGTGGCGGGGATTCAGTTCACCGCTGGTGAGCATTAACTCCAGCTGTTTCATCAGTACCGGGAAAGCCTGATCAAGATGGCGCAAATCTGCATCACAGAACTGTCCGCTAACATTCGCCCGGTCAGCCAGGTAATGCAGGCGGTTTCCCTCTTGGACCAGGCGGGCACCAAAACACGGGGAGACACTGCGTCTGAGCCCCCACCAGGGTTCGCTGATATCATGCGTTGTTATCGTGGTGTTCTTCGACAAAATGTCGCTCTCCTTAATCGTGAATTAATTCAGGCTTACGCTGCGTAATACGACATACGGGCCGTTGCGGTCCTGGCGGCGCTCTGCGAATACGGCCAGTACACCGCTGATATCTTCCACCTCGCGACCGGCATAGTGGCAGATGCTGCCGGACCATTTATATTTGCCGGTACAGAAGCGGAACAACCGGGACTGCGGATGCTGGCGGTATATCGCCATTGCCTGACGCTTACTGATAATTTTCATTAATACTCCTCCCTTACAACCAGCCCCGTTCAGCAAACGAGACGATATCCATTCCGCCGATAACGAGGTGGTCCAGGAAACGCACACCCACAAGGTTCAGAGCGTTCTTCAGTCGCTCAGTCACCCGTCTGTCAGCCTGGCTGGGTTCGGCATGGCCTGAAGGATGACAGTGAGCGACAATCACCGCTGCCGCATTGTATTTCAGGGTGGCTTTCACCACTTCCCTTGGATGAACTTCGGTGTGGCTGATGGTGCCTTTGAACAGCGTTTCGTGTGTAATCAGACGGTGCTGGTTATCCAGCAGCAGCAGAACAAATGCCTCTCTTTCCTCCATTGTCAGCTGAAGCCGTAACCAGTCACGTACTGAGCTACTGGACGTAAACGACGCGCCGGGCTCGCGTAACTGGCGCTCCAGCAGGGCCAGCGCCTCACGGATGGTCTGTTGTGCTGATGCCGTCAGTTCATATGCAAACAACGGTAACTGTTTTTCCATGGTGCAGGACCTCAGTCGATGATGTGCATAATGGCGTTGCACTCAGGGTGGTTCAGCGCATAGTCGCGCAGACGGTAATAATGCTCCGTCATGGCATCGCACTCCGTGCGGCAGGCGTGATGGCTGTAAGCCAGCAGACAGGCGGCAATCCCGGCAGCTTCAGCGCTCATTTCAGCCCCGTTACCATTCAGGATATTAAACAGCGACCAGGGACCTTCACTCTCTTCCGGAGCCATAAAGGCACCGCCGTTACTGAGAGTGTAAAAATTCCAGACGCCACCGCTGTAATCCGCACACAGCCGGTCCATCCAGGCAAAGATGCGGGGTTCGAGGGTTATCCATTGCGGGATGGAGCCAAAGTGCTGAGGCCAGAAACGAAGGCGCTCTTCATCAGGTACGACAGTGACCGTGAGGGTGAATGGCTCTGTCACCTCAGGGGTCAGTGAAATGTGTTTATCCATTGATATATCTCCTGTAATTAGAGTGGCTGGCATCAGCGGTCAGACAGGGCCAGCATGTTTTCAGTCATCACCCACAATGCCCGGTTGAGCTTCACATCCCCGTCAATGCCATTCACGGCGCGGGTACGACTGCGTTTACCCTGCGCGGTTCGTCCCGGCAGCCCTCCCTTCATCAGGTTCTCCTGCACGCGCTGGTAAACGGTCCAGAGGTCATCGCTGTGGTCTTCATAGCGACGCGGTGTCAGTACCTGGGCAGCTGTAACCGGCTGGTGATCTTCACCAAAGCGATACTCCAGTGCGGCCTGCGCCAGTATCTGCTGTGCGGGTGGCGGTAATATCAGGGACTGCATCGCATCGCGCTTCTCCTCCACCCGGTCAAAAATGCCCAGTACCTCGTAAGCCCCTTCAATGACTTTTTCCACCACATCTCCTTTATGCGGAACTCTCACCTCCCCGAATGACTGCCCGCAGACCAGACCGTTGGTGCAGACTCCACGAAACAGGCCAGGCAGCATCTGATAGCTGGATGAGCCGTCATGGCTGTTGAGGAGAATAATTTCGGGCACCTGGTGGCCGGTGAGCTGTCCGGCACGACGCAGACGCAGCATGTGCTTTGTATGCTCCCGTCGGCTCTGATCCCGAACGCGTGTCTGGCAGGCAAAGAAAGGCTCAAAGCCTTCACGCTTTAAACTGTCGAGCAGAGTAATGGTAGGGATGTATGTGTAACGTTCACTGCGGGATTCATGCTTTTCTTCACTGAACACGCTGGGAACGTGGCTCATCAGCTCTTCGCAGGTTAAAGGACGGTCACGTCGGATCTGGTTCACCCGACCAAAACGACTGGCTAATCTCATCTGGTAGCTCCTTTTTTGAGACATAAAAGAAAAGGCCACGCCCATTGGGCGTGGCCTTCTATTCTGATGAATTTAATCTGGTTAAGATTTCACTGATATCATAATTGACAATGTGCTGGATAGTTCGTTATCAAGGCCCAGAGATTAAGATTTTCGGTCAGCACCTTTATTTTTAATACGAGATTAATGAATCTTCTCACGATAAGACAGAATTCACTTTTTTATAAAAACCACGATATTATTACGCGTTAAATAAAGATGATTACGTAATCTATTACATGGAAATAATATAGTACTGAAAGAGTTTTCATGTCATTTTAGCCACGGAGGGTTTACTGCCCCCACGCTATGCATTTGCCTTCTCTGCTCCAGCATATTGAAACCATCGGAGAAAGAGCGCCCATCCACTTTAATCTGTTCGCTATTAATATGTACCTTCACAAATTTACCGGAAATCTCCAGCATACCATTCCTGCAAAAGTCCTGACTGGAGAGCAACTGTTCAATTTCCTTAATCAGTACCTCTTTCTTTTTAGGTGTATATAACAGGCCTGCAAAAAAGCCACCCAGCATTGTTTCCTTCGTTGGTTTTAAGTAAAGCCAGCGGTGATATTTTTTAGGCAAACATCCATTTACTGCAACATGCTTAAAACGCAAGTATTTAATATTGAGAAAATCAACACGCAGAAAATCATCATTCCAGTCAACAGCGCTAAAAAGAAACCTCGACACATGAAAGTGAATTTTTATACGCACATAAAACTTATTATCCTTATTCTCAAGAAAGCTTATATCAACCCTGTTGACAAAGACAAGATTAATATCAGCAGAATCATATTGAGATTCAATCGAAGACCATGCTCTCTTAATTGCCTCCGGAATTCGTTTTACAGCTTCATCCCTCACCGTTTTTTTAAGTTGATTAAGGGTAAAACTCATCATCCCAAAAAAAATAGACTCATAGTCGTCATACAGAATCTCATCAACTTTATTGAGTCTTAAAACCCCATCTTTAGTAACTTGTCTCTCAGAATCTATCGTTATATTGAGAGGGTAAACACTGACAGCATCAGTGTTTCTCTCAGGAGAATACATACTATTTAACAAACCTCTCTTCTCTGAAATCTTAGCTGAAAGTTTCTCCTCCAGTATCCTGCGCACAAACTCAGATTTTTTTTCACCTGTACCTTCAATCTCATTCTTAATAACAGAATAAAGAAGCTCATCCCCGATATGTACAATTATTTTATTTTTACTGGCCACCTGACATCCACCTTATGTTTATCTCCACCACAAAGAGGACTCCCTTTTTAATCGTGAATTTTGGGACTCCCATTTTCAACGCAAATTGAAATATACGCTTTTATCGTAGTTTTGGCTAGCTTCTTCCTCCCATTGGTTAATACATCCTGACTCGCTCAGTAAAAAAATACTCCCGCTGCTATGCTTCGTTTAGATGCTGCCCCTCACATAACCGATCAACGACAACCAGCAAAACCGGCAGGAATACCTGGCTCTAACTCCGGAGTGATTTTCAGGTGTTTATATGTTCTTTCTGATGGTTTTCTTCTTCTATTGCAAATCCCCTGCTCCAGCCCTTCCGGGCTCCGTATTGTTAATAATAACCCTACAGTAGTAATAACCTGACAATAGTAATAACCTGACAGTATTCACAGACAAACAGTAGTAATGCACCAGTAGTCACCTCCAGGGGGAGTTCAGACATACAACGGTGAGCAGAAGCACTTGAGCAGATGACAGGGGGTATAACCCTGAGCAGAAGGGATAAGCATCATTCCGTAAATCATTACCAGAGATCCGATGAACTGAATTCAATCAGCTAAGGACTCAACGCAATGAGCAGGAAGACTTCAGGTAAAAACGTCTCTAATCAGTACTACGCCCGCCGTATAACAGAAACCATTGATAAAGCCCTGGAATACTATCCCCGGTTGTTGGCGGTCAGGTTTGACCTTCGCTTTCCTGACGAAGAAGAACGTCTGGACTGCCCTACACGTTACTACGACTACCCTGACGTTATATCCCGCTTCATTGACTCAGTAAAATCCCAGATAGCCGAAGACATTAAGCGCAAGAGAAAAGCCGGTAAAGGATCGTTAACCTGCAAGATGAGATATTTCTGGGTAAGGGAGATTAATCAGGAGGAAACAAAGCACCACTATCACGTGGTTCTGTTGCTTAACAAAGACGTTTATCCGTGGCCGGGTAAAAGACATACCGAAACGTCATTCGACCGCTACAGTGTGTTTCAGAAGGTCATTAATGCCTGGATACGGGCCATTAAACGTACAGACTCTGATAAAGACTTTCATGGACTGATTCACCTTCCTGTTTCTGGTTTTTACCAGTTAAACCGCAATAACCCTGACTTCAAAGCCGATTATGAAGAACTAACTGAAAGAGCTATGTATCTGGCAAAAGAACGTAGCAAAGATAAATCGGACGGTTATCGTAACTTTGGTTGCTCTCAGAACTAATCCGTAAATCATTACTGGCAGGTGGATGTTGAGAAGGAGAATGCGTCAAAAGCTAAATATCATCAGCGCTTCTCCATATCTCATTATCTCTATGGAGACAGCCATCATGACCACTCAAAATAACAACACCAGCCTGCTCAACGACAAAATGGTCGATATGGCATTCATCACCCGCTTTACGGGTTTAACCGACAAATGGTTCTACAAGCTGATTAAAGACGGCGAATTTCCTAAGCCGATTAAACTGGGCCGCAGTTCCCGCTGGATGCAAAGCGAAGTCGAAGCCTGGGTTCAGCAGCGTATCAGTCAGTCACGGAAGTAATTAAACTCCAATAATAACAATCCATTAATCTTATCGCCCCCATTAGGCAGCCTGTAAAGCCCTGTAAGACCCTCACACCATAAACCCAGTAAATTCATCGTGTTAACCATAATCCCTTCTCAAAACGCCTTACAGTGCGTTTAAACAACATCGACGGGAAAGATGGCATATCGAATAACACGAATAGCTATTTCAAATACCTCATAAAACACAATCATCCAGCATCTGAGAGTGAATAATTATGCATAAGTCCACGTTACACAATCTGAAGTTATACCTGGCTCTCAACAGTGACGGTCATTACGTGATTTCGAAAGAGATGAAAAACGCTTCCGATGCTCAGTGGTTCTGTCCCTCCTGCTCTTGCCCTGTGAAACTCCACAACGATACCTCGGGAGAGGATGCCTGGTTTGTACACAACCCCGACGAGGCAACTAAACCGTTATTGGCGAATTGTGGTTATCTCAACACTGAAATCAAAAGGCGTGTCTTCATCATGCGGTTACGCACGATGATTGACGAACTGGAGACGTTGACAGCAACGCGGTACTGGTTCTGTGTATGGTGTAAAGCGCATTATGAAGGGGAGAAACACTGTAAAGCCTGCAACACGGGGATATACAGCATCAGCCATGGCGACTGGTGCTGGAATTATAACCACAAGGAAAATGCATCAGAAATCAGCGACCCTACAGTCACCAACATAAATCATCATCACAAGACAGCCTGTATCCCATCCTGACAGCGTTAACCGTATCACCCCTTACGTTTCCCTGCCCTGAGCATAAAAATCGCTTACAGCGTATTTCATTGGCGACAGGAATGAACTTACCTCATTGTTTTATTTAATTATTTATTAAAAAGAGGGGGCGGAGTATCCGTTATCAAAACTGTGTGGAACTGAATGTCCAGCAAGCTTCACCCTGTACCATTGGGTCGGAGCGTTGCATAAGGTCGAAACACTGGCAGAAAGGACACCAGGTAACGTGGTTGAATGGCTTGCCGGGATAATGCTGCTGAAAGGCTTCACGAAAAGACTCATTCAGCAGCCCCGTATTGACGATGCTGGCCTGGCAGAATAATTGTTCCAGAACAGCCTCGACAGTCTGGCCCTGCTGCCTGGCAAGCTCCTGGAGCACCTTGTTGACCATGACGGTGTGTTCTTTCTTGTGACTCATACCGTTATCCCTTCCTTTTGCCAGTCATAATCTCAGGGCTGAACACCGCATTCAGGCCGCCTTGCTGAAACGCCATGATAACACTGGATTTATCTTCCGTATCCAGAGCGTCAAAAATCAGAGTCCACCACTTTTTAGTTTCTTCTTCTGAAAAGCGTTTCTGCTTAGCGTTGTCAGTAAAGGGGTCTCCCTCACCGGTAATGAGCCAGGTCAGAGAACGCCCCGTGCAGGCAGCAATCATAGCCACACTGTCGATACCCGGCACGGTATCGGTTTTAAGGTATTTCCTCATGGAGGCTTCGGAAACCCCACAATCCCTGGCAAAAGAGGCGACAGACTGTTTCCCGATAACAGTTTTCAGACGTTCACCAAAGTGCTCAGGTCCTTTTGGTAGAGGAGGCTCTCCCCAGATCATCTTATTCTGATAGCTCTCCATACGAATTTATTACCTCATTGCATTCTAACCATTTCAGATAAATCAATATCATTAAAACGTAATAAAGTAATTAAAAATCGCATTAATCAATCAAAACAAGCAAATAACTGGAATTTAGTACGTTAAATTTTCAATACATTTACTAAATAAGCAGCATACAACTCTCCAGTATGACTCCTCCGACCTGGCCTGAAAACGAGACTCATACGTAATAAAGTTAAATTCAGTTGACTTCACCATATGGTTCGATACACTTATCACACACATTGTAATTTAAATTTATTCAATGAAAAATGAGCCAGTACCCTATTCCACCGTTGCTTCATTTACGCCCGGTGCCCATGTCAGTCGCATCAGACAGAATGATGAGGCTAAAGCATGTCGTTTTTACGCGACCGAGCAGTTTATGAGTGACTGCTGGCAACCGGGTAATACCATGAACGGTGATAAAGAACAGGTTGTACGCCCCACTCAGGCTGTTCTGTCAGTCCGGACGGGAGATGTGGTCATTAGCCTGATCCATGGTAAGGCCGCTATCGTCAGCCCTGAGCATGCCGGGCGTCTGCTCAGTAATAACTATGTCAGGGTCGAAGTTGACAGCCGGAAGGTTGTTCCTGCGTGGTTTGTCTGGCACTTCAATGAAAGCAGGGAAAGCCGCCGCCAGCAGGCACTGGCAACGCAGGGGTCAACATTTGTATTGCGTTTGTCTCTTACTGAGGTACGTCAGTTTACTGCAACGCTGCCTCCTCTTAATAAGCAGCAGGCAATCGGTGGGCTCTATCTGGCAACCATTGAAAAACGTCATTACCAGGAACGCCTGGCCGCCCTTAACGAACAACAGATCCTGATCCAGCTCAGTGATATGATTCAGTAATTATCCCTTAACCGGGACTTACAAGAACAACAGGAAGAAGTATGTCGCCCCAGATTGAAGCACAGAATTTAAGTGAACTGCAAAGCCGCCTTTGGAATATTGCAGATACCCTTCGTGGCAAGATGAATGCCGATGAATTTCGTGACTATTGCCTTGGTTTTATCTTTTACAAGTATCTTTCGGAGAAGTTTGTCACCTATGCCAACAAAATCCTGAAGGAAGACGGGATTAAGTATAACGAGCTAACAGCTGAGCACCCGGCTTATCAGGACATCATTGATGCGGTGAAAGACGACAGCATTCAGACGCTGGGATACTTCCTGCCCCCAACTGACCTGTTCCACACCATGGCTCAGCGCGTAGCGAAGGATCAGAAAGGTGCCGGAGAAGGTTTTATCCTCGAAGACCTGGCTACCACTCTGCGCAATATTGAGCAGAGCACCCTGGGCACTGACTCCGCTGATGACTTCAGCAACCTGTTTGAAGACCTGGATTTAGGCTCCAGCAAACTGGGTAATACTGCCAAAGCTAAAAATGAGTTGATTGGGAAGGTTATCACCGAACTCGACAAACTGAGTTTTAACCTCAGTGAAGCCAGTTCTGATATTTTGGGCGATGCCTACGAGTATCTGATTGGTCAGTTCGCATCCGGTGCAGGCAAGAAAGCGGGTGAGTTCTATACACCGCAGCCGGTTTCTACGTTGCTGGCAAAAATTGTTACCACACATAAGCTCAAACTTAAAAACGTCTATGACCCGACCTGTGGCTCTGGCTCTCTGTTGCTGCGTGTAAAACGTGAAGCCTCTTCCGTAGGTAAAATCTACGGTCAGGAAATGAACCGAACCACCTACAACCTTGCACGTATGAACATGATTCTGCATGGCGTTCACTATGCTGACTTTGAAATCATGCAGGAAGATACGCTTGAACATCCGCAGCATACGCATCTGAAATTTGATGCGATTGTCGCAAACCCACCGTTCTCGGCCAAATGGAGCGCCAGCCCGCTGTTTATGAACGATGACCGTTTTGCGCAATACGGTAAGCTCGCGCCGTCCAGCAAAGCGGATATGGCGTTTGTGCAGCATATGTTCTATCACCTTGAAGATGACGGCACGATGGCTGTAGTGCTGCCCCACGGCGTTCTGTTCCGTGGAGCGGCAGAAGGACACATCCGCAAGTTCATGATTGAGAAGTTGAACTGTATTGACGCCGTTATCGGGCTACCTGCGAATATCTTCTATGGCACCGGTATCCCAACCTGTGTGCTGGTGCTGCGTAAGTGCCGCAAGCACAACGACGGTATTTTGTTTATTGACGCAAGCAACGACTTTGAGAAAGTGAAAACTCAGAATCGCCTGCTGCCGGAACATATCGACAAGATTGCCGATACTTATAATGACTGGAAAGCTCAAGAGAAGTACAGCCATATTGCCACTCTTGAAGAGGTCCAGGATAACGATTACAACCTTAATATCCCTCGCTATGTTGATACCTTTGAAGTGGAAGAAAAGATTGATCTCAATGCTGTAGCGCAAGAGCTTCGTAAGCTGGAAGGCAAAGTAGCAGAAATCGATAAGGTCATTGCTGGATTCTGTAAAGAGTTGGGGATCGATGTACCTTTTACGCAGGCTGGAGGGAGTAAGTGATGGTTCCGAAACTAAGGTTCAGCCAATTCCATTCTCCTTGGTGTACTAAGACACTTGGGGAAGTGGGCGAGATTATCAGTGGATTAACCTATTCCCCTGAAAATATTAGAAACTCTGGTTTGTTAGTCTTGAGATCATCAAATATTCAGAGTGGTAGACTTTGTTTTGAAGATTGCGTTTACGTAGACCTGATTGTAGATGATGAAAAAAAAACCAGGAAAAATGATATTCTGATCTGCGTAAGAAATGGTTCAAGATCATTAATTGGAAAAAACACATTAATTAAAGAAATTGATCAAGAAACTACTCACGGTGCTTTCATGACTGTGTTTCGTGGTCCATTAAATGGTTACGTTGCACAATTATTACAAACAAAAAAATTCTATAGCCAAGTCTACTCTGACTTAGGCGCAACTATAAACTCTATTAATGGCGGGAATTTAAAAAGGTACTCATTCTCATTTCCTTCTGATTTTAATGAAACAGCTAAAGTTGCTGATTTCTTGTCTTATATTGACGATAAAATTATGTTGCTAGATAAGCAACATAAACAGCTTTGCCAGTACAAAAAAAGTATAGTGCAGAATATTTTTAGTAAGAAATTACGGTTTAAGGATGAAAATGGAAAAGAGTTTCCTGAGTGGCATTTAGTTAGGCTTGGTGATTACTTAATTAAGCATAATGAAAAAAGCACTGAAAACAACCAATATCCTGTATTGACTTCCTCACGAGAAGGCATTTATTTTCAGAAGGACTATTTCAATGGTGAGGATATCGCGAGTAAAAACAATATAGGATATAACGTTGTCCCTAAAGGTTATTTTACTTATAGACATATGAGTGATGATCTTGTTTTTAAATTTAACATTAACACGTTATGCGATAAGGGTATTGTAAGTACCTTATATCCAGTATTTACTACAAAATTAAATGCATACTTTTTACAGTTAAAACTTAATGAAGGAAAAGAGTTTAGGGATTATGCTATCCAACAGAAACAAGGTGGTTCTCGAACATATATGTATTACTCTAAGCTAGAAACATTGAAGCTTATGATTCCAAATATAGCTGAGCAAACTAAGATTGCTAATTTCATATCCGCTTTTGACGACAAAATTGCCGCAAAAAAAACAGAATTGGATAAGTTAAAAACTTGGAAGCAGGGTCTGCTCCAGCAAATGCTTGTATAGAAATCATCAGATACGGCCAACTTCAGACCTGTTCAACAACAAAAGGCACTAGATACCAATGGCAACGCAAAGCGAATACGAGTTAGAAACGCAGCTGGTTAACCAGCTGGTGGGGATGCACTACGAACTGGTCAATGTCACCGACGAAGCCAGTATGAAAGCCAACCTGCGCAAGCAGATTGAAATTCACAATCGGCTGGAGGCCGCCCCACTTACCAACAGCGAATTTAACCGTATTTTTCTGCATCTGACCAAAGGTAATGAAGTGATCGATCGCGCCAGAATCCTGCGCGATCGCTACCAGCTGCTGCGTGATGACGGTACGGAGAAATGGCTTAGCTTTATTAATAAAGATGAATGGTGCCAGAATGAGTTTCAGGTCACCCGACAGGTTAAGCAGTACAACGCCGAACAAAACACACGCAAAACGCGCTTTGACGTTACGCTGCTGATTAATGGCCTGCCGCTGGTACAGATTGAGCTTAAACGACGTGGGCTGGGTCTGAAAGAAGCCTTTAATCAGATTGACCGTTACCATCGGGATGCATTCTGGGTAGGCAGTGGCTTGTTCCAGTATGTTCAGTTGTTTATTATCAGTAACGGCGTTGATACCAAATATTACGCCAATAATCGCGCGAACCATTTCGAGCAGACCTTCTTCTGGACAGACGAGAAAAATGAACCCGTTAAGTCACTGGAGAAGTTTACCGAAGCCTTCCTGAAAGTTTGTCACATTGCAAAAATGATAACTCACTACACGGTGCTGAACGAAACCCGTAAGTGCCTGATGGTCATGCGCCCCTATCAATACTACGCTTGTGAAGCGATGATCCGCCATGTTAAGGACAGCTTTCATTTACAGGGCAGGCCCCGTAACGGCTATATCTGGCATACTACAGGTAGCGGGAAGACCCTGACCAGCTTTAAGGCCAGCCAGGTGATCATGTCCATGCCTGAAGTTGATCGGGTTATTTTCGTCGTCGATCGTCGCGATCTGGATTATCAGACAGCTAAAGAGTTCAATAGCTTCGCTAAAGACAGCGTGGATACCACTAACAATACCAGTACACTAATTAAACAGCTAAAGGCTAACAACAGTAAACTGATACTGACCACCATTCAGAAACTAAACAATGCTATTACCCATGAAGGATATAAGGCACAGCTTGAGCACCTGCGTAAGGAACGGATTGTCTTTATCTTCGACGAATGCCACCGCAGTCAGTTCGGTGACACTCACAAGGCTATCGTAAGTTTCTTTGAAAATGCGCAACTGTTTGGTTTCACCGGTACACCTATCTTTGCCGACAACGTCAACATCACCAACGGCGTCAAACAGACCACTGAAATGCTGTTTGATAAATGCCTCCACAAGTATGTCATTGTCGATGCCATCCGTGATGAGAACGTATTGCGATTTGCCGTGGAGTATGTAGGAACCTATCGCCGTAAGGAAACCAGCAATGAGATCGATATCGATGTGGAAGATATCGACACCAAAGAGGTCATGGAAAGCGATATCCGGCTGGGCAAGATAACCGACTACATCCTGGCTCACCACAATGCAAAAACCCGAAGCCGTGAGTTTACTGCAATGTTCTGCGTGGGCTCGGTGGATATGCTGATTAAGTACTACAAACTCTTTAAAGATAAACAAGCAGAGCTTCAGCAGGCCGATCCGGGTTACAAACCGTTGCGTATCGCAACAATCTTTACTTATGCAGCAAACGAAGCAGACAAAAGCGATAAGGAAGCGGTTAACGGCTTACTGGATGAAGAAGACATCAGCCTGCCTCAGGGCGGGAAAATCGATATCTCCAGTCGGGATCATCTGGACAGTTTCATCAAGGATTACAATACGCTGTATGGCACCAGCTATTCAGCTAATGATTCGCAAAGCTTTTACAATTATTACAAGAACATTGCACAGCGAACCAAAGAAAAAGGGATTGATATCCTGCTGGTGGTCAATATGTTCCTCACGGGATTTGACAGCCCGGCTCTCAATACGCTTTACGTGGATAAAAACCTGCGTTACCACGGGCTGATACAGGCATTCTCCCGTACCAATCGTATTCTTAATGAGAAGAAAAGCCACGGTAACATCGTCTGCTTCCGCAACCTGAAGAAAGCCACTGATGATGCCATAGCGTTATTCTCGAACAAAGACGCATCTTCAGTCGTGCTGGTTAAGCCTTTTGAGGAGTACCTGAGCGACTATCAGGCTGCTGTAGATACCCTGTTGACCCTGACACCTACAGTGGAAAGCGTGGACAACCTCCCTGATGAAAAAGCTCAGCTTGCTTTTGTGACGGCTTTCCGCGACATGATGCGACTGAAGAATATCCTGGAGAGCTTTGCTGATTTTGATGAAGTGAGTAAGCCGTTATCGGATCAGACCCTTGCCGATTACACCAGTAAATATCTCGATATTTACGACAAGGTGAAAAAGCGCACTGGCAAAGATAAAGTCTCGATTCTGGATGAGGTCGATTTTGAAGTGTCACTGATTCATCGGGATGAAATTAATGTCGGCTATATCCTGAGGCTACTGGCTGGGATCCAGGCTATGCCACCAGAAGTGCAGCAGGAGCAGAAGAAAAAGGTCATGGATATCGTTGACAGTGACGTCACGCTGCGCAGCAAACGCGAACTGATTGATAACTTCATCGAAGAAAACCTGCTGCATGTTTCACATGATGAAGATATCACCCAGACCTTTGAAGCCTACGTTGAACGTGAAAAGCGTAAAGCGGTTGCAACGCTATGTGCTGAAGAAAATCTTGATGAAAGTAAAGTTGCCGCATTGCTGGATAACTACCTGTTTACAGATGTGACCCCACGCGAGGACGAGGTAGCCAGGGCCCTCACATGGACGCCCAGGATCCTTGAAAGGAAGACGGTGCTTAAACGTATCTATGATAAGGTTTGCAGCGTGATCGATACCTTTATCAACGGCATGCAGGGTTTTTAAGCGTACTATTTACTATGAGTAGTGAACCACCAGATAGATAAGGAGCCTGACGATGTCTGTGAACTGGACTAAAGCTGAGTTTTTTAAGTGCGCTTTGCAGGTAAACCCTGCGGGCTATAACAAATATCGCGGCAAAGAATCACTCAGCGAAGAGGTCTACAACCAGCAACTGCTGGAGGCATGTCTTGAAGCTGGGGTTCAGGTTGTTGGTATTGCTGATCATGGTGCTGTGGATGCGGTGGACAGACTTCGTCAGCTCTTTAATGAACATGGTATTGTTGTTTTTCCTGGTTTTGAGATTTGCTCCAGCGAGAAAATTCATTTTGTTTGTTTGTTTGATGAAAATCGGACAGTGCAAGAGCTGGAACGTTATTTGAGTAATTTGGGGTATGAAGACCCCGATGACTGTATTTCACCATCAAAGCTCAGTGCTGTGCAGATCATTGAAAAAGTAGATGGTCTGGACGGATTTATTTTTGCAGCGCATAGCACTCATGATAATGGTGTACTGAAATGCCGTATGAACCATGTATGGAAAGAAAAAGCATTGTTGGCGGCGCAGATTCCTGGAACGGTTGATGACTTAAAAGGGGTTGAGGATGATTTTTACCGGAAAGCCATCCTGAACAAACTCCCTGATTATCGTCGTGAGCGGCCTATTGCTATTATCAACGCAGCAGATGTTGCTCAGCCTGAAGAAATTAAAACAGCAGGAGCATCTTGTCTGATAAAAATGACCAGGCCATGTTTTTGCTCATTTAAACAGGCATTTTTAGATCCTGAATCACGGGTACGCCTGAATGCAGATAAGCCGCATAGCTATGCTTCGGCAATTGAAAATATCCGTTTTATTGGTGGGTATCTGGATGAGACCGATATTATTTTTTCCGACCATCTTAATGCTGTTATTGGTGGTCGCGGAACAGGTAAATCCACTTTGCTGGAGGCTATTCGTTTCGCCCTGGGTAAACAGCCTTTTGGTGATTCAGCACAAAAGCAGCATAGCGCAATTATTAAGAGCAACCTAGGGAATGGTGCTCTGGTCCAACTGAAGGTCCGCTCTGCTGCAATGCAGGGGCGTGCATTTACCATTAGCCGCAAATTTGGTGGGCAACCCATCGTAACGGACAATGAAGGTAATGTTTCGCCTTATTCTCCGGATGATTTACTTCCTGGGCTGGAGTTATACGGGCAGAACGAAATTTACGAAATGACTCGTGATGCGCAGAGTCGCAATCATTTAGTGGAGCGGTTTCTTGAAGGTGACCATAACCAGTTCGATGTGATTATCAACAAAGCGTTGACTCGCCTCGGAGATAGTCGCCTGACTATCCTTAATGCTCTGGAGCAAAAGGCGGAGGCAGAACTTGAAGTTGCACGGCTGCCGAAATTACTGGAGCAGGCAGAACAATTTAAACAACTTGGTCTGGATGAAAAACTCAAAATCGTTCCCTTGCTGGAAAAAGAAAAGCAGCTTAGTTCACGCCATCAGGAAGAATTGTCCAGAGTACAGGATGCTCTTCTAACATTAAAAGATAGCCTCCCCGATCTAGCTTATCTCAGCGATGCGGTGATCAATGTTCTGCCGCATCAGTCTCTTCTTATCCAACAGCGTGATGTACTCCAGCGGGTGCAGGAGCAGACGGCGATATTAGTCCAGCAACTGGATGAGGTTGTTCAGCGTTCATCAGCAGAGCTTGCTCCTTTACAAAGCGAGTTATCAGGTCTAATCGGTGCAGAAGAAGCTCAACTTGAAAAGGCTTTTAAAGATATCCCGGCCAGCCAGGGAAAAAGCGGGCGACAGATTGGTGCAGATTATCAAACGTTGTTACGCCAGATTGCTTCTATTCGTCCTAAAGCAACGGCTCTGGAGAATAGGCAAAAACAACTTGATGAGCTATACCTACAGCGAAAAAGATTACTTCTGGAGCTTATCCAGGCGCGTTCTCAACGTTCCGCCGCGTTGGCGAAATCAGTCAAACGCCTGAACAGAAAACTAGATGAAAAAGTGCGGCTCAATTTGCAGCCAGAAGGCGATCGTCAACCTCTGTTGCATTTTCTGGAGCAATGTAATCTGGAAGGGGTTGGTCCACGGCGGCTTGCTTGGGTGATGGAGCATGATTTTACACCGGAGAATCTGGTTGAGAGTATCCGGTGTGGTGAATTAGCCTTGCATAATGCTGGGTGGGGGATAACGCCGACCGTCGCGCAGGCATTGTTGCGCTTGAGTGAAAAACAGCTTCTGGAACTGGAAGCACTATCGCTACCGGATACGATGCAAATTGAGCTGAATGTAATGCATGACGGTGGCGGTGTTCTCTGGCGTCATATTGATGAACTATCTACCGGGCAACAGTGTACAGCTGTCTTGCATTTATTGTTATTGGAAAATCAAGATCCACTGATCCTCGATCAGCCAGAAGATAACTTGGATAACGCATTTATTGCAGAGCGTATAGTGACAGAGCTGCGCAAAGCGAAGCTGTCCCGGCAGTTTTTATTTGCCACTCATAACGCTAACATACCGGTTTTCGGTGATGCTGAGTGGATTGGTGTATTGAGCGTTGAAGAGGGTAAAGGACGTATTCTTCCTGAGCAACAGGGGGCTATTGATTTGCCGGAGATCCAACGCCTGGCGGCGAATATTCTCGAAGGTGGTCAAAGTGCCTTTAATCAACGCCGGGAAAAATATGGGTTTAAATAACAGAGAAGCGGGAGTCAGCCATGCTTAAAAGCGAGTTACTGGAGATTATTGCTACCTTTATCAACGGCATGCAGGGTTCTGAAGCTGAAGAAAATTTGTATAATCTTCGCTGTTATCATTACAGCTTAGGTTCTGGCGAATCCAAGGTAACAGGTAACAGGTAACAGGACTCGGTTGTCACTAAAACAAACTAGTAAATACAAGTGATACAATGAAAAGCAGACTAAAAAATTTATACAAGCACTTGATTGAAAACCATAAGCATGAACTTAAAGGTTGGCATGATGCTTATCGTGAGTTTTATGAGCAGGTCGGGATAATTCGCGAACGTATAAAATCAGGAAAGGAATTATCTCCGAGTGATGCGATTTTCCTAAAGCAACTCCTCTTTGAAAGAAGTAATGGAATTGCTTCTCGCGGTCAGTCGGTTCTAAGCAACGAAAATTTTGACGGTTTTATTAAAAACAAGGAATTCATTGCTATATTACAACAATTCATCCTGAATCCCAACAGAGAGGAACTGAAAAAGTTTGAGTGCACATGGTCAGAACAAGGAAAGTCAAATAATCCTGTTCTTATTAATCGCGTAGCGGCAGCCTGCACGCTTGAAGTTTCCACAACTGTTGATTCCTCTAAGTTCAATCAGGTATTTAGCTGGCTTACACACGAAGGGATAATTCCTGCATACCCAGCAGAGAATGATCAGGACTGGTTTTCAAAAAACGTATTCCTGATGAAAATTATAAAAAATGAGTTCAGCGATGAACTTCGCAATAATGAAACTGATGAGTTTTATCTCAGCCAATTTGTCTGGGTTCTGTACGAGAATCTCTCTAATCCATTCAGTCTGAAAAAGCAGATCGTTAAGTACGGGCCTCCTGGAACGGGAAAGACATACCAGGCTCGTCAACAAACATCGCTTCTTTTTGATATCTGGAAAGAAGAGTTTGCGCCAAATAGCAGCCTCACACATTCAAGTCAGATTGAGTTGATTCAATTTCATCCCTCTTTTAGTTATGAAGACTTCATGGAAGGTTTGCGCCCAGTACTGGATAACGACGGTAAAGCTCAGCTGACGTTGATTAATGGTGTTTTCAAGGAATTTTGCCGGAATGCAGGAAAGTGGGAAATTGATATTGAAGGCCTCGACCTTAACAGGGATTGGGAATCAATCACGATCGGTGAACTCCGTCCATATCAAAATAAATTATCAGGTAATCATTGGCAATACATCTTCGAAATATCTGACTCTTCTAAGCTGATAGCAGATGCAGTGCCTCCGTTCTTTTTTATAATCGATGAAGTGAACCGAGCCGAGTTATCACGTGTTTTTGGTGAGCTTATGTATTGCCTGGAGTATAGAGGAATTAAAGGAAGCGTCAAAACCCAATATACTAATCTAAATAACCAACAAACAGGCATGCTACATACCGTACAAGGTTACCAATTTTTTATTCCAACAAACATCTACCTGATAGGTACGATGAATACGATTGATCGTAGTATTGAAAGTTTTGACTTTGCACTCAGGCGTAGATTTCGTTGGGAAGAAGTGACGCCAGATACGAGACTTTTAAGATACCATCTTAGCCAGTTCTGTAAAGCTTGGATTCCTCTGGCAGATAACCTCGAACGACTGAATACCCAGATTACGAAGGAGCCTTTACTGGGGGCTAATTACCAAATTGGACATGCCTATTTAATGAATCTGAAGTATGCCAGGAGCCTTACAGTTACAGAAGTGAGATCTCGTATCTGGGATGACTGTATCCGACCTTTACTTCAAGAATACCTTCGTGGCAGCAACGAATCAGAACTCGTCGATTCTTTTGCAAAAGCATTTGGAATTTAAACCATGTGGCTATTCGATATTATAAAGGATGGTACACTGGTCGATAACCGGTCTTATTTTGTAAATAACGGAATATTTACTAATAAATCTCTGGGGGAATCAATTAGTCTTAACACTAAAACAAAAGGCCAGTGGACTAACACTAAAAATGATGAGTCTACCATTTGGCATTTTTTAAATTCAGTTTCGCGTGATGTAGAAAATGAACTTAGTAACAATCTTGCAAATGCACTCATCCTCTTCAACGATCGAGAGTATGAACATAATACCGATGATGGTTTTATTACTATAAATGGTACTGATTCCAGAAATTTTACGTTAAACACAAGTAATCTTATTGGATTTGTAAAACGTGGCAAATATTCCCTGAAAGTTGGTTCTCGTTTTGGCGATGCCTTCCTTCGGTACATCATAGCCGATGCTGACGGTTTTCTGGAGATGGAAAATATTGGTGGCGAAAATAACACTGAAGGATATGAGTGGCTCCTGGCATATCTTTGGAACATCAAGTTGAAGAAGGCTTACCGACTGGGTATCCCTAAAACCTACATTACGAAAAAAGAACGAAATTCACGGATACGTGGGACAATCGATACAATTGACTACTTCAGAAATAATACCTCAGGAAAATATTTATGTACCTACCGCGAACATAGTTACTACAGTCCTGCAACTTCGTTGTTCATCAAAGCCTATGAGACGATTGAACATCAATCATTCTGTAAGCATACGAGGAATATCTACAATGCTTTCATCACTGCTAATCAGGGGGTGAGAAGGTCTCGTCAGGAGATCTTGAGAACTCCATATTTTACTAACCCATTTTATAATGACTATAACATACTGATAGATTTATCTAAGAAAATCATCAATCAGGAAGGTTCTGATTTTGGATGCCAACAAGAATCAAGTGCTTTCTTTTTTGATATATCGATGCTTTTCGAATATTTCATCCGGAAACTCCTAAAACGAAGTGGGATAAGGATGCTAAGTAAATTCGAGCTAAATTATGAAATTCCGACCGGAGCTTTCGGAAGCTATGTGCGCAAAATTGAACCCGACCTAGTTTTTGAGAATGATGGTGGCATGTACGTTTTTGATGTGAAGTATAAAACCTTTGATCCGCAGTTTGGGGTTAAACGTGAAGATATTTTTCAACTACATACTTACATAGGGCAGTATGGGAATGGAGGCCTTATAAAAGGATGCGGCTTTATTTATCCAATATCTGAAAACAGGTGGAATGCACTTAATATGGATAAAACGCATGGGGTGATTTCTGATGAGATTCATCAGCAGGGAAAAGATATTCCTTTTCATTTGCTTTTCTTGAAAATCCCTAATAACTCTGACCCTGAATTTAACAAGAAAATGAGCGAAGAATGTCATATGTTCATTGAGAACATAAACACGAAGGTACTAAAAAATGAGGATAGATAAAAATTCAGAATTAGCTGTAAACAAAACTAAAGGAAAAGCTATAGACCTTAGAGTAAGTAATTACTTGTAATTACCTAAGATGATATTTTTCTTTAGCTACGCTTGAGAATATTCCCAATCAATTCCAAAAAAAAGAACTAGAGGTTGGATACTCGCCATTACTGGCGAGCACTTTTATTTATAATCATTTAATCAGGAAATTTGTTTACTATAAATAATGTTGTGTTTCTGTAACTCTGATTCCATATCGTTGATGCAATAAGCAATATAGTATATGCTAAAAATAAATGTATAGAATGGATTCATCTTCAATTCAAATTTAAATTCATTTAAAGCATAAGCCTGTAAAGCTGTTTTAGCTTTAAAAGCCCAAACGATAATCATTACAGTTGAAGCAACAGAAAGCAGTGTGGCAATATGATCCAACACCGTTTCACTTTCACTTACAGAATAACTTATATCAGTCAATAGCCATCCAAATCCAGTAACAATAGCCAGCCAAAGGGGATAATCCCTGGCAACAAACTCATTCTTCATGTGCTCTGTTAACTTTGGCTGGTTCAGATATAACCACATCATGGGGTAAATGCCACCAGTTACAACAGACAGCAATACAAACTTCGTTACCTTTGTATCGATTTTAGCTTTTAACGTATTAATGTTTTCCATATGTCCATCTCCATATTTAGTAAGTTATCACCAGGAAAAGGTGAATGAGCCTTTATTTGTAATGACGACTAATTCAAGTGGTCTGCACTGAGAAAATGATTTATTAGTCGGACTGGTAAATGTATAAGACTGACCGAATCCAAGTCTTTTATTTACGTTTTCGCCTCTGTTCGCTGTAGAGATAACGCAGTTGCCACGGTTAAGCACGAGAGACTTTATTGTGACTTCATTATCAACACTGGTAATGGTATAGCGCCATACAGGAAAAGAGACCGTGCCCGCTCTGAGTTGTTCTCCATTTGCATCAACTTTTATAGGAGAGTCTGATGCAACCACCTGAAAACTTGAGAATAAAAGACTTGAAATTAAAAAACATTTACGAGCTGAAGATAGTACTTTCACGATAATATCCCTTACCTTTAACGGTATTAATTGTTAATATATTGTTCAATATTATTTTCAAAGGTGTCGCCATTTAACTTGATCTCGGTAATAAACTTATTCCCTTTCCAGACATACTGAACTCAACCTTTTCACGTGGAACATTAATTAAAATTTCAGGATTATCATCCTTCCCATACTCATAACGAATATTGCCGTATACGTAACACACACCAACATGTTTGCCACCCTTAGCGGTATAAGCATCAAAGATGGTTTGTTCACCGTCGCAGGAATTATCAGGATTGGCATAAACAGACATTGAGAACATGCCTACGGTTAACAGAATGGCACTACTGAGTAATTTTTTCATATAACTCCTTTAATGATAAAAACTCCTGAAATTCAAAAAATCTGAACAGGAGTCTTTACCTCCTGGTTTTATTAATCCGCTGATAACAGTTGTTTTGGAGTTTTTCACCACAACTGAAACAACTCTTGATCTATATCCCATCGGTCTCCTCTCCTTGCCAGCGACCTGCGACTAATCACTGAATAGCCTTTCCTGACCCACCACCGGTAATAACCTGATTAAAGGCAGGTTGATGTGATCTTTTCAGGAAGGTAATGAGGTGTAAAATTGTTAATACCGATCGAAATAGATAAACCGATCTGTTTTACCTATCGTTAAAAACGATCAATAAGATTGAAATGATAGTCATTGACTATTAAAATACTCAATACCGATCGGTCGTGCAGATCAAAAAGAAAAAGTATTTGAAAATATGAATGGGTTTTTACTGAGTTTTTTGGTGAGTTGATAGAAGGAAAACCAAAGCTAATTAGTCAAATGTATGTTCACAGTCACGACATTCATACTGATCGAACAGGACGCCATCAAGCGATGCTCCTGTTACCGCTCCAGTCGTCGCACCGGCGACAAATCTTCCCAGTATTGCGCCAATGACAGCCCCTGTAGCTGTTCCCACCACCGGAACAACAGAACCTATTGCTGCCCCCGTACCAGCACCACTAAGTGCTCCTGCCACTCCTCCTGCTATACCTCCTGCCTTCCTGCCAATATTTCGCTCACTTACACGGTCAGAACCACATTGCGGGCATATCGTAGTCATTTGTTATTCTCCTGATTTACGGTTGTTAAAAGCAAAAAGGCACCCTAACGTTAATGAACGGATGCCTTTTTATGAAATAACTCATGTTCAATCTAAGGGGTAATAGAGCCAGCAGTAGCACCTGTCATCTTGTCAGCATGGGGTTATTAATTTTCGCAAAATCAAACGGGCTGATAGTCTTCTCCCGGTTCGAATCCAGAAAATCCGCCCACCATTGCAGCATCAACTTGCGTTCATCCAGATGTTCCGCTTTATGGATATATGCTGCGCGTACCGAGTTACGTTCCATATGGCTCATCTGGCGCTCCACCGCATCCTTCGACCATAGCCCTGACTCAATTAACGAACTACAGGCCATTGTGCGGAAGCCGTGGCCGCAAACCTCGACCTTAGTATCATATCCCATCACCCGTAGCGCACTGTTTACGGTGTTTTCACTCATTGGCTTACGCGGATCATGATCGCCAATAAAAATCAGCTCATGCTTATCACCACAAAACTGTTTTATCTGCTTCAGGATCGCCTGTGCCTGCTTTGAAAGCGGCACCAGATGAGGTGTACGCATCTTTGATCCTCGCTGAGAATGTTTCACGCCGGGAATAGGCTCTCGCTCAGGCGGAATGGTCCACATTGACGTTTCAAAATCGATCTCTGACCAGCGAGCAAAACGTAGCTCACTGGAACGAATAAAGATAAGCAGAGTGAGTTCCGTTGCCCAGCGGGTTAGTGGCCTGCCGGTATAGCCATCTATTTTCTCAAGTAACTCAGGGATGCGCTTTAACTCCAGTGCCGGACGATGCTGCCGGTTACTGGAAGCTACCGCCCCCGCCATCTCCTGCGCCGGGTTGTAATCAATTAACCCGCTTTGAACCGCATAACGCATGATGGCCGTGGTGCGCTGTTGAAGACGGGAGGCCACTTCAAGACGGCCTGATGTCTCGACGGCTTTAATGGGAATTAACAGATCGCGGGTACCCAGTTCAGCAATATTGCGAGCACCAATTGCCGGGAAGATATTGTCCTCCAGGCTATTTTTTACGCGATTAGCATGATCTTCCGACCATTTTTGGTTAGTCGCAAGCCACTCTCTGGCAACCTTCTCGAAAGTAATAATCTCTTTCGCCTGCTCTTCTTTCGCAGCACGTTTATGCTCACGAGGATCGATACCAGCAGCTACCAGCTTTCTGGCTTCTTCCCTTTTCTTCCTGGCATCCGCCAGTGAAATTTCAGGATAGACACCGAACGCCATCAAATGCTGTTTACCGCCAAAACGGAAACGAAATCGCCAATACTTGGAACCGTTAGGTTTTACAAGTAAAAACATGCCGTCACCGTCAACAAGTGAATACTCTTTCTCCTCAGGTTTCGCAGAACGAACTTTAGTATCCGTTAGGGCCATAATGGTCCTCCTTCCATTGGTATTTCGTGAGTATACAAGCAATATCGAATCGGCAAATATACTCATTAGTATACTCACAAGCTTGTTGATGTGGGTTGAGTTAGGTTGACTTCAGTTGAGGAGAAAATCGTGGAAAGCCTTGTGTGGCGCGGATTTCAGACATAAAAAAAGACCTCAACTGAGGTCCATTTACATGCTTTTGGTGCCGAAGGCCGGACTCGAACCGGCACGTATTTCTACGGTTGATTTTGAATCAACTGCGTCTACCGATTTCGCCACTTCGGCACTGAAGGGGATGCGGAAACGTTCTGGATTATACCTGTCGGC
>OJKH01000112.1_pt1 | contig 53072 bp, 59 predicted proteins | sample 1596471 | NCBI WGS metagenome assembly OJKH01 (sample SAMEA4350108, study PRJEB24818) | metagenome | biome: human; feature: gut; material: faeces | place: Denmark | collected 2013-09
ACACCGGAAGTGTGGCCGAGCGGTTGAAGGCACCGGTCTTGAAAACCGGCGACCCGAAAGGGTTCCAGAGTTCGAATCTCTGCGCTTCCGCCATATAAAAGAAGGGGTTACCGAAAGGTAACCCCTTTTTGCTTTGGTGTCTTAGAATAGACTTAGAATATTCACTTAGAATTTCTGGTCTCAATTGGCGGCTTGTCGAGGGTGGGTGACACCTTCGTCTTACGATCATAAATCAGTACCTGGCTTTCTGTTTTATGTCCGCTGAACAGTTGTTTATCCCGGCTGCTCCCTTCGTAATCAGAAATACCTTTTGCCTTCAAATCGTGGAACGTACAGTCGAGAACGTACCCTAATTTTACAGAAGCTTTATGCCTTGCCTCCTCCCATCGGTGGCTGAATCCTCTTTTACTGAACCCGCTACCATGTGAGCCCATCAGGACGAAGGATCCTGGATTGCCGGAATTAGAGAATGTTTTTGCGAGTTCGAAAGCCTGTTGAAGCCGGTCTGTCCACTGCTTGATCTGGCTAACATTATTTTTACCCTGCTGAATGAAGATGCCTTCCGGTGTTACCTGTCGCCACTGCATGCCGAGTACATCAGCCAGACGGGCAGCGCAAAGATAGGCAATTTCCATTGCTGTACGAACGACATCATCAGCCTCCTTATAGATGGCCTCATATTCCGCATCGGTAATATACCTCCCGCGGGCGACAGCTTTAAATTTACTGACGCCCTGGCAAGGATTCCCTTTAACCATACCCCGTTCAAAGCCCCATCTGAAAACACGAGACATACTACTCATTTCATGATTTGCCTGTGTTTTACTTTGCAAGCCTCGCCTATCCATAAACATCCTGATATCTTCAGTTTTAATTTTATCTGCCGTAATCTTCCCAAATACAGCAAGTAGCTTTTTCTGATGTTGCAGATAATCTTTCTGCGTCCTTGGCTTCAATTCAAGATAATATGCGCTCTTAAGAAATAACCCCCATAATTTACTGAATGTCATTACGTTGGTCTGTTCGTCAATTAATGCCTCATATCTTGCCCATAACTGAGACAAGGGCATTGATACGGGGCCAATTGTGATACATTCTTTTGAGGTTGGTTTGTAATAGTAACTGTACTTATTTGAATAAACGCGGGGAGGAAGTTTGTTATCCTCCTGGTTTTTTCTTTTTCTTCCCATAATTTAAATAGCATCAAAGTTTGGTTTTTCTTCTTCGTCAGCAACTATTTTGCGGTCGCCGAATAGTGCTGCATTTACGTGTGTCCATGTCACACGAGGCCGGCCGTCGCGGCGTTTAACAAATGAAATTCCGGATTTCGCCAAAGCTGAACACTGCTTTGATGGAAAGCGGTAGCCGGTCAGCTCTACCAGCTCATCGTCGGTAAGGAGATCGTTTTCTCTGGTCATGGTCTTTCCTCATCATCCTGGCTATCGCGTTATCTGCTTCATCGCATGCGCGCACAACATCTGACTGGGTCAGGGTCCGCTTAAGTACGCTCGCCGACAGCCGGCCAATTTTGATATCGAAATCTGAAAGTAGAATGGTGCCTGGTTGCCATCGCAGCATTGTGGTCTCCGTTGATAGGGTGGACCACAATGCTAACGACAGCTGCGGGTTATTTCTGATTAGGCTTAATCAGGTTTTGTTTCGGTTGGAATGCGCCATCCTCACGCGTTATCTTGATCTTACGGGGGAAGTGCATACCGAGTTCACACCTGGCCAGCGCTTCGATAATTGCGTTAGTTCCATCTGGTAACACGATATGAACCGCATCACCTTTTTTCAGGGATAGTCTCAGCATATCAGCGCACCTGCAGTGACCGTTCGCCAATCTCAAGGTGAGCTCCCGGCACTGGGTTTAACAGTTCTTCCGGTATCTCTCCGCCATCAGCAGAAATCTGTGCAGCCGCCGCCTGCGAGGATTCGATAGCCTCTTTGATTGCCTTTTTATCTGGCGTAACCACTGTCTCAACGGTTACCAAATCATCTGGGAGTAAATCAACGTTATCGATCACCACATTGATTGCACCTTTACGGGCGGTGAAGGTGTTCTTTGCGGTTTTAACGGTATCCTGCCCCGCGGCCAGCAGGCACTGAAGAACATAATTCTTCAGGTTGGTGATCTTACCTTCGAATGACTTTTTACGGACGGCCAGGCGTTTGGCTTCTTCGTCGCAGGTTTTCGCCAGACCTTCAAGGTTGCGAACATGGACGAATACCGCGTCGAGTTTGTCGCCGAGCTGCAGCTCGAGCCCCTCCATTGTATCGGCGATCATTTCAGCTGACAGACCAGAACCGTCTTCATTTTCCAGAAGCGCCTGGAGTTTAGACATATCAGCAGCAATAGCAATTGCAGTTGTGGAAGTCATTATGCTTTCTCCTCGGCTTTATTCAGTTCTTTGAGACGACCATCTTTAATGGCAATCAGGCGGCGCAGGCGGCCAGAAAGATAGCGTTCATGTTGCTTGTCGCCGTTGGCCTGTGCGGCCTTAATGTGAACATCGATTTCACGTGCGATAGGAGAGAACACGCCGTTTATTTCGTTCACTGTTACGCCATGTGCCAGTGTATTGGCGACGCGGGTTAGTTTGTCGTCGAACTCCTGACGCAACCGCGCTGCATCTTCGGCGGTTTCGCTGGCATTCTTGAGGTCAAACTCTGCTTTGTTTTTCTGGCGATATTCTGGATTGTCATAGAGGCCCATAAAGATATCGCCGCTGAATCCGAGGCCGGATAACGCCTTTTTGGTGGCGTCAGTTAGTGATTTTTTAGTAGCTTCGCCGTCGCAGATAGGACCGTATTTACTTCCGTAAATGTAGGGAGTGCAGCCATAGGCGTATTCTTCACCGCGTACATCGTTCTTCAGATACCAAAGCCTGATTTTAATAACGTGGTGCTTCTCCATGAGGATGCCACCCATACCATCAGGGATCAGTTCCCACGTGTTATTGCCATCGGCACCCTTGATAGTGCGGGTAATTGGCGCGCCTGTATCAAAACGTTCTTCCAGAATATCAACGCCCCAACCCTGACCTTTTGGCCCAAACTCTCGTGTGGCCATCATAGTCATGTAGGTGCCATTAATGGATGTACCGCCACCGTTTACTGAGAAGGCCGTAGTAAAGCGCTCATCTGTCTTGAATACGCTTTTCCACAATTCAAGGTTGTCCCGTTCGGTTGCCCGCATTTCGTAAATGCTCTGGACGACTTCGGAAGCTTTCGGCAGGTTCTCTTCTCGGTTAATGCGTTCAACAAGCTGATCAACGTCCTGAACGATAGTTTTTACTTTTTCACTCAACTTCTCTTCTGGCTCTGCGCCTTCACCAGAGGCATATACGCCATAGCCCATATCGTTGAGCGTCTCACGCGCCTGTTTGGCCTGGGTATCGGTTACAATCGGCGGCGGCACTTCCTCTTTTTTGACCACGTTTGAGGCGGTATTTTGCTCCGATGTCGGTTGTCTTTGTGATGAGCCTTCGTCTTCTTCAAAGCGGCCGTTAGCTTCAAGCCATGAAGTAATATGGCGGCGCAGACTTTCCGGAAAATGGTAAGTATCTTTCGCCGGAACGTTCTGCACTACGCCGAAAATGCTGGCACGGTCATATTTGAGTATGTTCGGTGTGACATGCAGTGATGCAGACCAACGTTTAAAATCCTCACGATCGTCTGCAATGATTTTCTCCGCGTCGCGAAGGTTGCCTGATAATACTGGCGCGTCGGGAGAGATAGGGAGCAGCGCAACAGCGATCTCCTGATCCAGTGTTGCATAGGTATGTTTATAACCACGCTTTGGCGCGATTTTAACGTTGTTATCAGTGCTGGGGGAATAATTTTGGCCTGGTACCATTTCTTCGCGTTTACCGGGATTTTCAAGCCAGCGTTTTACAAATTGAGAAATAGCCGCTTTACCCGGCGTCTGGTTTTCAAAATGGGAGAAGATGCCATGGATCAGATTGTTCAGACCTTCCACGTGCATATGTTTCACTGGTTCGTTATTGTGCAGGGCGCAAAGCACATTGAAATTAAAACGGTCATCCTCTTCTATGGATTCGTCGTGGTTATCCAGATCATCAAGATAATCTACAACCTGCGAATAGAGCTGGCCGTTTATCTCTAATTTGCTGAAGAGTAATACAGCAGCAAAACGCTCCCTGGGGGATACCGTCATCAGATCGATCACTTCATCGCCTGCAGGCAGCTCGGTGACGTCGCCATTCTGGCTGTTAGCCACCCATTTTTCACCGTCAAAGGTGTTTTTCTGGGCGAACTGCTCATCGAACTGGCCGACTGCTGGCAGTGGCTGGCCTTCAACGTGTTCCCATAGCTTAGGTTTGAAATAGTTGTCGCCGTTCGCCGGGTAAGATTCCCAGAGTTTTCCGGTAATAATGCTTTCGGCGACTTTCTTGTTAGGTGCTTCGACGGCGATCGCCAGCTGCACGGCGCCGCAGTCCTTAATAGCCGATTTTTTTGGCTCAAATAAGCCGTTGTAGATGGTCATTGGTCTTTCCTCTTGGTTGCAGGCGCAGGTCACGCGCCAGTTAATTAAAACGGTACGTCGTTTTCTTCAATCGGAGAGTGATCGATGCACAGCAGCTGCTGAATCTGGTCTTCAATAACACCCAGCTCCTTCTTTGCTTCGGCAGAGATTTTCTCTTTCTTCGCACGAAGGGCATTAACCTGTATGCCAATAATGTCGATTGGCTCTAAAGCCGGAATGGCAACCTCTACCGTTTTGGTAGTAACGAGGACATATAGATCAGGGTATTGTTGTGACATGTCACAGGTGAATGAGTGATAAGACGTTGGTAGATATGGATTGGTTGTTGCCAGAACGTAGATTGTTACTGGGATGGTAAGCGCTTCCATAGCGACTCCTTGTTGATGTATACTCAGAGCCGATCAGTGTTGATTCTGTCGGCATTGGTCTTTCCTCTCCGTAGGGTTGGTCCCCTACGGAATCTGGGTGGTTTGGTCGCCGCCCGGGGTAACAGGCCCGCCTTGTGCGGGCCTTTTGCCATCTAAAGGGTGCCGGTCTTTCCCGGCTGTCAGGCTGGTTAGGCCCATTGGTCTTTCCTTTTCCAGTCTTCCCCGGTGCCAGAGCTGGTCATGCTCAGGTTGACGCTGGTCAGGCGTTGTACTTCCTCCGGTCTTTCCCTGGTGTCACGTTGTGGGTTTGGCCTCTCCGTTCGGGGACTCAGGCACAACGGTAAAATCGTCACTGTGTTAAAAAAATGCCCGGGGCGCCCGGGCCAAGACTACACACAGCAATTTTTTCTCTGGTACCACGCTGGCTACGTGATTCTGTACAACTGGGAGCGCACTCCGCCTTTTGATTTAACAACATCGCCATAACTGATAAAAATGAAGTGCGCTCTCATGTTGTATCCCGGACTCTTCCCGGGAGTCACACCGTACCGCCACGATGGTGAATCGCCTGTCGTGCCTGGACACTTGGCTTGCACATTCCGGCTACCCGCTGGGCCATGTACCAAGGAGCCCCCGGACCGCTTCGACGCATGTGCCATACGCCGGTTGCAGTCTTTCCCGCATGTCATCGTACTGTCGGCGACCCGAAGAATTCGCGCCCGTCTTTCCGGGCTGTCAGAACTGTTTCTGAACAACTGCCGCGTGGTTAGTGCGTCGTTGATGTGATGGATATTAATAATGATAATATTATTGGTCAACATCAAAATATTAATAACGACAATGTTTTTTGTATGGTGTTGATAAATTTAGACAAAAAAATCCCAGCTCGAAGCTGGGATCATAATCACATGGAGGGGGGCGTTATTGCTTTCGTGTGGCTAGTAACTCTCTAAATAAACGGTCAAATCCTTCCACTTTCTCTTTTAAATCAGATAAATGCCGTTCCTTTTCGCTCTGTGGCAGTCTTTCATACAAATCAATGAGTTCTGCATGTTCTGGGCTAAGTAGCTTCCAGCCTGGTACTGACCGATCTTCTAAATACTCACCTGACTTTCTAACGTAATTCATCATTTCAGCCAGATCAGGTCGAATCTCTTCTGGTTTCACTCCAAGAAGTGAAGCGAATTTTAAGGTGGCGTCGGTATTCAGTGGTGTAGTGCCATTTAAGTAATGGCTTACTGACGCCTGCGTGCTGAAGCCAAGCACCTCCGCTGCCTTCTCCTGAGTCAGACGTAAAGTTACTTTTTTTTCGTTCCAGATTTCACGAAGGCGTTTAGCTGCTTCGCGCTCAACGGCGTCAATGGTTTTCTTTCTCATGGCAGCATGTTATTCGCAAAATTAATCAAACTCTAAGGTCATTGGTATTGACGAAAAATATTAACGTTATTAATATTCATAATGTTCAATCACAGAGGCCTTAATGATGAAACTGAAAGACTACTTAAAAACATCTGGTGTTAGTCAGCATGAGTTCGCCGTACTGGTTGGGAAAACTCAAGGCTATGTAAGCCGAATCGCTACAGGTAAATGCCTGCTTGGGGCTGCAACGGCTTTGAAATGGGCTGCGGCCACCGAGTATCAGGTAACACCACATGACCTGCTACCAAACATTTATCGGAAACCTACCGATGGCATCCCCGAACAGAACGCAGCTTAACAACTGGTGTGATCTAAATCTGATTACGCTTAATCAATTTTCAGCGACAGGAGACGCGAAGTGGAAAACATCGAGGAACTGAAGCGAGAGATATTCAGCTGGGCGGCAGAAAGTGGGCAGGAGCTGGTTGCCATCGAGATAAGCCGTATGTGGTTTCGTCTCGGTGGTAACACCGGCGTGCTGAAACTGCACCAGATTGAAGATGCAGATGGAAAAGCAGACTGGCGGGCCATCAACAATAACCGCCAGCAGATTTTTCGCTGGCTGCGTGGAGAAACTAAAGCGGCCAGAACCAAAACCCAAGCGCTGGCCAAGGCAATGGAAGCGGCGCTACCGGCGGAACGTTACGCACGCCTCGACATGTCAACCCAGTATTTGATCTGCGTCGCCATACGCGAATTTGCGGCGGCCATTATCGCGTTATTGCTCGAGGCCAGAGACGGCCCGCAGCAAGTTGCGAAGGCATTGCAAGCGATGAGAGAAACACAGCGCCTGACCAGCGTTTAACCTGTACCGAGGAAAGACCAATGAGAACACAAGACCGCATCACCTGGCGGAACGGGTTTCGCCGGAACGGGGTGCAAGTCCCGATGGAAGATATCGAATCGATTTTCGAGGAACGTCGCGCTGCTGCGCTGACGATCTGGGAACGCTACGAGCTGCGCAAGGCAGAACTGCAGGAATTAGGTCTGACCCAGAAAGAATATGAAATAGCCTGCCGCCAGTTGGCCGATACGCTGGGGATCTGACTATGAGTATGACACTTATGGCCAAAGCAATGGCCATCAAAACCGGTAACCCGATACGAAAACTAGTGCTGATCAAACTGGCGGATAACGCCAATGATTCCGGCGAATGCTGGCCGTCTTATAAGCATATTGCCGATCACTGCGAATGCAGCAAAAGCGCAGTTCGTGACCATATCGATGCATTAATTTCTATGGGGCTGCTGGTCAAAGAAAACCGCCCGGGGGTAAAAAACGGAAAGGGAAACGCATCGAATCTGTATTGTATGAATCTCGATAACCCTATGCCGCCAAAAAGCATAGCCCCTATGCCGCCAGAAAGCACAGGTATGCCGCCAAAAAGCATAGCCCCTATGCCGTGTGGCGGCACCAGAACCAGTCACTCTTTTGAACCAGTCATAGAACCTACTGATCCCCCTAACCCCCAAACGGGGGAAGGCGAGGAAAGAATTAATTCTAATGCTAAAAAAGCGCTGGAATTTTACAACGAGAAAACGGGCACCCGCTGCCGTGACCTGAAACCGTTTGTGATGATGCTGACGCCGACCACCACCCGGGCAGGGTACACCCTGGACGAATTGCAGTTGGTTATCCGCTGGGTGCTGGCCACATGGCGCCGCCGTGGTGACAGCCTACCGAAACCTGCGAACATCTGCCGGATAAATCGCTTTGATGGCTATCTTGCCGACGCTGAGGCGTGGGCTGTTTTGGAGGCGAAGATCGACCCGGAAGCCGTCATGAACGGCTACAACGAAATTTTCGCTGACGTTCTGCCTGCTGCTGAACTGGATGCCGACCGCCGCCGGATGATCACCCGCCTGGCTGCTCACATGAAAAATAAAACTACCGGTGCATTCCTGGGGTACTTCGAAAAATTCCGCGCTGATGCTCCTGATTTTTATTTCGGTACAGATGGCGGATGGCGAGCCAGCTTTGACTACCTGATGAAACCAGAAACGTTACGTAATACCCGGGAAGGTTCGTTATGACTCCGCAGGAACTGGAAGCTTGTGTGCTGGCTGGCCTGCTAAATGGCGGCGCCAGTCCGGACGCATTCGACGTGATCGCCTCTACGCCTGAAGAATCTTTCAGCATCGGGTTTCACCGTCGCGCGTTCTCCGAAATTAAAAAACAGGCGCTGGCGAACGGCCTGATCGACATGCTGTTTGTCAGTGAAGCGCTGGGCGGTAGTAGCCTGGCTGATTTATCAGAAATTACACGTATGCCTGCCACGGTACCGAACCTGAAGGGTTACGCCGGCAAAATGGTTAAGGCGTGGCGCAGCCGCCGTATGGCCGAATTACTGCAGCAGGGCGCTGATGGCATCCGGCAGGCAAACAACCAGGAACAGCGCGATCAGGTTGTTGAAACTGCCGTGGCGCAGCTGCTGGACATGACCGGAGACACTGGCGACGTGCAGCCGGTACACATGAGCGAATTATTGCCTGTGTACATGGAAACCATGCAGAAACGCATGGACGGCGAAGAGGGCACCCGAAACCTGAAAACCGGGATCGAGGAACTGGACGATGCGACCGGTGGAATCAACCTGCAAGATTTGATTGTCGTCGCCGGGCGTCCGGGCATGGGAAAAACAGAATTTGCGCTGAAACTTGTCGATGGCGTTACCGCTGCCGGCGGTGGTGCGCTGATATTCAGTATGGAAATGGCTGCTGCGCAAATTGTAGAACGCTCTCTGGCAGGCTCTGGAAACATGTCGGTGTCACGCCTGCGTAATCCTCTCGATATGCACGATGAGGACTGGGCGCGCTTTACAGCGGCCATGGAAACCATGAACGGGCGCGATATCTGGATCGTCGATGCTACCGATCTGACAATTGAGCAAATCCGGGCTGTTGCAGAGACGCATAAGCGCCGCTATCCGCATCTGGCGATGATCGTTGTTGATTACCTTGGCCTGATTAAAAAACCGAAGGCAGAGCGTAACGACCTGGCGATCGCCCATATTTCCCGAAACCTTAAAACTATGGCTATGCGCCTGCATACGCCAACGTTCGCGCTTAGCCAGCTTTCTCGCGCCGTGGATTCCCGTCCGGCGACCCAGCGTCGCCCGGTTATGTCAGACCTCCGCGACTCCGGTTCTATCGAGCAGGACGCCGACAGCATCATGTTCCTGTACCGCGATGAAGTCTACAACCCTGAAAGCCCGGCGGCGGGGATCGCCGAAATCATCCTGGGGAAAAGTCGATTCAGTGCTGCTGGTGCCGTTATCTATCAGGAGTTCAAAAACGGTCACTTCCTGCATGTTGATCAGCATGTCGGCAAAGAGAAAACACGCATTCAGCTGGAGGCAGCAAAACCACGAAAACAACCGCGTAGATATTCAGAGAAGTACAACACCGATACATTTTAACTGCGCCTGACCAGCGCAATAAAACCGAGGAAAGACCTATGACTACGAATTTGAATTACCCAAAACCAGTAAATCCAGATGATGGCTGTAACTGGATCCCCGTGATTCTGTGGCGTATGAACGCCGGCGCCCGTGCGCGTAGCCGTTCTGTGTTCGTTGCTGCCCCGCGGCCAGTACCAGTTCCAGGGATCACCCCGAAAAAGTCGGTAAAACGTGAAGCTGCTGCGCCGGCGGTATCAGGCCGCCGTCGTAAAACACATACCGGCACCGTGATTTATTTCAAGGGTGAAAAGACTGTGCGGCTCAGTGAGGGGGCTACCGTCTGGTCTGCTGGACCTAATGAGCATTTCGATAAAAAAACTGGCCAGCGTGTCGGCAGCATTGGCCGGCATCGCCTGCTGCTGGAGAGTATTAAACCTCTGAATAGCACCATCGATGAAGTTTCCGCCCAGCAGTTGGTTGCGCTGATGAAGGGTAAAACACTGTCGTATCAGAACATTCTTTCAGCCATCAAAAAACATCATCCTGATGCTGAGATCACCTTACGTGATCTGCAAAAACGTATCTCAACGATGCTCGCATCGAATCATGTCGGAATTATTCGGCATGACGACATGCCTGTGCCGCATTTCACACTGACCAGCGTGGATCCCCGCTATTACGCCAACTCTGAAAAAACGAGGGCATGAGGCATGGCCGGGCAATCAGATTATCTGCCGCCCGGCTTACCGCTCAATCGCGCCAAATGGCCGCAGGAGTGCCAGCTCAAAGAGCACTACGACATGCGGGCAGCGGCACTCATACGTCAGCTGTTCGAGAAGAAAGTTACTCGTCAGTTCATTGTTGAGTCGATTGCAGCGACGCCGGAAAGCTACCGGGAGTTTTTCAAAGAGAGATTAAATTTTTGGCGGGAGAAGAGAGCATGAAACAGTTTCTAAACAGCGGTTTGATTGGAGTTCAAAAAAATGGCTAAAAACTCGATCGACGCGTATGGCGCAAGCGGCAAAACCAACGTTCTGATGTTCGAACCGGAAAAGCTGCACCTTGTTACCGACAAAAACCATCTTCTCTACGATGAACGTATCAACCTGCCGATCGACGAAGGGATGGTTCTGAACATCAAGGAGCTGGGTGTACTGGAACCTATCATCGTCTGGAAAGACCCTGAACTGGGGCTCACCTGCGTAGTTGTAGGCCGTCAGCGCGTAAAACATACCTTGGAGGCAAATAAGCTTCTTTTGAAAGAGGGCAAAGACCCACTGCTTGTTCCTGGGGTTGTTAAGCGCGGGTCAGCAAATCAGATGGCTAAATACATGGTCAGCGAAAACGAAATTCGCCGACCTGATACACCGCTTGGCCGGGCTAAAAAAATGTCAGACGCGCTCGACCGCGGGCTCGATGAGGACGACATTGCGGTGTTGTTTGGCTGCAGCGTTCAGACCGTACGCGCAACGCTGTCACTGCTGGATGCCACCCAAGCTGTTCGCGATGCAGTGGAGTCCGGAACGGTCACCGTTACCCAAGCGCGTCAGCTGGCATCGCTTAAACCAGAAGAGCAGCGGGAGAAGGTCTCTGAAATCGAAGCGGCAACTGCTGGCACAACCGGCCATGAAAAAGCCCGGCGTCAGCGTCAGATCCTCGGTGAGGCAAAGCCGCGCCTGAAAACCCGCAAAGAAATCACAAAAGCCCTGGAATCTGCCGAGGGCGAGTATGCGAGCGCACTCCGTTGGGTGCTTGGGGAGGCGCAATGAACGTTGAACCTGAAAGTTACAGCCAGCATGCCCTGCTCGGGTTCGCAGCTGTGGTCGACATTGCATGTTGGGTCGCTGTGATCGTCGTGACCTGGGGGATCTGCAAACTGATTGAGTGGTGGACGGCATGAACGAAAAATACACCTTGATTTACGCAGATCCGCCCTGGACCTACCGCGACAAAGCCAAAGATGGAGAACGTGGCGCCGGGCATAAATACCAGACAATGACTGTGCTCGATATCTGCCGTCTCCCGGTCTGGGAGCTGGCCGCTGAAAACTGCCTGCTGGCTATGTGGTGGGTTCCGACTCAGCCGCTGGAGGCTTTGCGGGTAGTCGAGGCGTGGGGCTTCCGTCTCATGACGATGAAGGGATTCACCTGGAATAAGTGCGGAAGCCGGCAGACCGACAAGCTCGTTATGGGAATGGGGCATATGACGCGCGCAAACAGCGAAGATTGCCTTTTTGCTGTGAAGGGGAATCTTCCTTCCCTGCTGGATGCCGGGATCATCCAGTCTTTCACTGCGGCGCGGCTCGAGCATTCCAGAAAACCCGACTGCGTGCGCGAAATGCTGGTGCAGCTGCTGGGTGACGTTTCCCGCATTGAGTTATTTGCGCGGCAGTCGTCGCACGGTTTTGATGTTTGGGGAAATCAGTGTGAATCGCCGGCAGTGGTATTGCTGCCGTGTATTGCAGAATATATAGTGAATGAGAAAGTGTAATTTATTCACGAACTAGAAATGGATAAGAAGGGGGGGGCACATACCCCCCAAAAATATTGATGGTTCAGATAATAACGGATTTTTCTTCTTTACCTCTAAGCATATCAATAATTAATTTTAACTTTTTACAATCTGTGGAGTCTAAAACATCTGCAGTAAATAAAGTTGCATAGCTATCCCTTTCTGTGCATGGCCCATTAAGTAACGGGTGAAGTAGATCTTTACAGCTTTGATTTGTTGTGCCTTTCTTCCTACCAAGCACATCTAAAAGCAACCCTTCTAAGCAAGGATCAGAACCAATAAGATTTATTCCTGCGCTTGTAGCTTTTCTGATATTTTCTTTGGGCCAAACGATATCAGTATCCAATAGGACAATAACAAAATCATAGCCATCGCAACGCTTACAAGATATGGCATGAGACATAACATGTTCGGGGCCTTTGCCGCCAGCAGTGACGATAGATACTTTAAATGAACCATTGGAAAATAATGATTTTAAGTGAGAGAGGAATGCTTTTTCAGCATGACCCTCTCCAACAAGTAATAGGGTTTTAGTGACGCTTCGGCGTACCACTTTCCTTTTTGCCATTGTTGAATCCTTTAAATTTCAATGTTTGGTACGCCGCCTAATGCGCCAGTAATGTATTTAGAGTAAAGATTGTCTTGACTTCTCAAGCCTTGAATCTCATCAAGTCTCCATGCCTCGCTAACACTATCATTTTTTTCAACTAAGTAAATGTTATGTTTATTTACATATTTTAGTATTTCTGCAGTGTGGCAGCTAAATATTAGTTGTGACGAATTTTGGTTGATGCCCTCATTTGCGAACATATCTAGTAATTCGCGAATCATATAGGGATGGAGGTCGCTATCGAGTTCATCAATAACAGCAACTCCACCAAAATGTAATGCAGATATTAATTTATATATAAAATAGAAACAAGCTTGAGTTCCAGTGGACTCCATGATGAAAGGGATTTTAAATGTTTCACCATTGTGCTCATGTACGCCATATGGCATAAACTTCTGTTCTAATTCTCCTGTCTTTTTATCTATGACCTCATCTTCTTTTATTATTATGTCTTTTAGGCCAAAATCCATTCTTGTTAAATATTTTTTTGCCTTTTCAAATAATTCAGGTTCATGGAAATAATATTCCGCTGCGCTCAAGACCTTGCCGTAATTAAAGTTTGATTTTCCAAATACATTTAAATTATTCTCTATGCTATAGAAAATATAATGCATTGCTTCGGCTGTTATATTATCATCTTTCCTTCTGAAGTATGATATGGCCGATGCATTTTTAGGCACGGTTCTTAGTTCTGATACAGGGAAGTCAGTTGTGTTGCTTTTTACTTTATATTCATTTGTGCTTGCATCATATTTCCTATAAAAAATAGATGAGAATAAACGACTTGATTTATATTTTAGCTCTTCATGTAATACCGTTTTTTTGTCGAGTTTCAGGAAGTATTTAAATTCAACATGATTCATTTTTCCATCAATGAGCCTGCTATCAACAAAGCAAATCTCAATTTCCGATGGCTCATCCATATTACAAATGTGTGGATACATAGGCAGTGATTCTGAATTATCCATTGACTTAAATGATTCACTGCAAAACCAGCTTAAAAAAGCTAGTGGTTTAAGCATATTTGATTTGCCAGAACCATTAGCTCCCATTACGGCTAATACTTTAGTTATCCTCGTATCCAACCATTGTTTGTCCAGTGTCGACTCGGAAGAGTTTGCCTTAAGAGTGAGATCCACGAGCTGCTCGTCTTTGAACGAGTGGAAGTTTTTGAATCGATACCATTTTATCATATTGGGCCCATTTAGACTTTTTTTTGTTTAACTGCCACTACTATTGCAGGTGAAATGGTGTTTGTCCATCCCACTTAGTGCGTAAAACAATCGCTTGTGAAGCGTTTCTGTTTGCGAAGGGGGAGTTACAATAGTATAAATACTGTTTTTATATACAGTATTTTGCGGGGGTGGGGTTGTGGTTGATAAGAACGATGCAGGAGTCCTTCTCCCCGATGATGGTGATGTCCTGATTAGATGCAAAAGTGGTAAGGCAAGAAAGCTCCGCGACGTAAAGCCAGACGAGCATGTCGCAACACTTAACGCGTTGTTTGAGTTAGCTAAATTGTCTGGTTACACCATTATAAAACCAGATGGGACTGTGCTATAATTAACTCGTTGGCCTGAACACCCAACACAATGTAATTCTGAACAATTGCTGCGCTAAAGGGGAACCTAATGGCGCAGTATTCATTTATCAAATCAGCAGGTGATGTATTAATCCCTGCATCTCCAGACGCCCGCGAGTTTGTGAAGAAAATTCGCCTGGGGGCAGTCCTTTACTCTGATTTTAAGCAGGCAAGAAACCCGGCATTTCACCGCAAATTTTTTGCCCTCCTGAATCTGGGATTTGATTACTGGCAACCTTCCGGCGGTGCAATATCGCCAGCCGATAAAAAACTGGTTCGTGGTTACGTGCAGCTGGTGGCCCACTATGCCGGGCATGGCGACACATTGCAGGAACTGGCGGATCAATATCTCCGTGAGGAGGCCGAAAAGCGCGCCGGGAATATCAGCGCTGTTAAATCATTCGAGGCGTTTCGAGCCTGGGTAACCATCGAAGCTGGTTTTTATAACGAATATCAGATGCCTGATGGCACCATCCGCAAAGAGCCAAAGTCCATATCGTTCGCCAAAATGGACGACCTTGAATTCTCCCAGCTTTATAAGTCAGTCCTCGACGTTCTCTGGAACTTCATTCTGTTCCGCACCTTCCCAACGCAGCAGGCAGCAGAAAACGCAGCCTCTCAGCTTTTCAGTTATGCGGCCTGAGGTCACCACCATGACTAAAGACGATAAAGACTGGCTGTCAGACGTAGCCGAATTGGGTTGCATTGTCTGTCGCAATCTCGGTTTCGGTTCCACTCCGGCAGAAATTCACCACATCCGAACCGGGCAGGGCGCCGGCCAGCGCGCAAATCACAAAAGAACCTTGCCTCTTTGCCCTGCGCATCACCGCACTGGCGGTTTTGGCGTGGCAATTCATGCCGGACAAAAGACATGGGAGGGCAAATACGGTACCGAACTGGAGTTGCTCGAACAGGTGACGACTGAAGTGAAGGTATTGCGCCTATGTCGGGTTTAACCAGAAAAAAAATTGCGGTGCTTGAGCTTATTCGCACCTGTTCGGAAGGGGTAACGTCTGCCGAAGTGATGTATTCGCTCGGTATGTCACGCAGCACTGTATTTTTTATTTTGGACAGTCTGCTTAAAGACAATCTTATATTCCGCGCCCACAACGAAACAGGACGAAATTCACGTCGCATTTATTTCCCAACGGCAGAGCTGGCGGAGAAGTTTTCCGGAAACAAAATCCCTATGAGCAAACGTGAAAGCTTTTTCGACTCCTGCCGGCGCCACAGCAAAAACTACATGATCACTCTGCTCCTGCGGAGTGCACGACAACCACCGAAGAGGAAAACCAATGAGTGAAGCTAAACCGCAGGACGGCAGCACTGTAAAAGGCTACCGCACATTAACCGCTAGCGACATAGAGCGCATGAACCGCCTTAAAGGCGTCAGCCGCCACTTCTGTAGTTTGCTTGATACTGAGCGAGGTGAATTGTTGGCTGTCCGTAATGGTCCGGCAATGTTAAGCGCTGAGCAGGCTCGGGAGATTAATGAAGCTATGCGCAGCCTGGCAATCGCCCGCACCAAAATGCAGGAAGCCTGTATGTGGGCATGCCGTGCAGTCGCCCGCCCTGATGCAGACTGCTAACAAATCCGGAGATCAAGAGGCCATTTCAGTTGTGGCCTCACTGCAAGCAGCATGAACGGAGAAACCAATGATCACCCTTAATGACGAAGAAGCCGAAAAACTCCTGGAGCTGATGAAAGCCCGCTTTCTTAAAGCGCACCTGAATACAGCCATGTATGGCGCAGCTGCTTACGCGAACGGCAATTCTGATCGTGTGATTTTACGCGCAGTAAAAAACGGTGACGCCCCTGAACTGAAAATCCTGATGGCCGCTATGGGTCTCATCCATGAAGAGGAAGATAACAGTGAAAAAACTGCATGAGTTAGACACCAGTATTCAGGTGGAGATCGTCAAAAGTGCTGGCGCTGTCCTGGCTAAAAATTTTGGCTGGCCCGGCGGTTCGGACGGCACGCAGGCAGCTAAAGACATTGTCACATCTGTCGTGGATGCATTCCTGTCGCTTTACCCGGAAGAAAAACCACACGATGAAAAAATTGAAGAGCCAAAAAGCGATCCCGAAGAAATTCAACAGAAGCGGAAATACACCCGTCGCAACACGGAGTAATGAGATATGGCAGCGCCAAAGGGCAATAAATTCTGGCTGGCACGCAGCAAGCACGGGAGAAACCCAAAGTTCTCTGATCCTGAAAAGCTGTGGGATGCCTGCTGTGAATATTTCGAATGGGTGGAAAAACACCCTCTGTGGGAAACCAAAGCATTTAGTTTTCAGGGGACAATCACTAAAGCCAGACTCCCGAAAATGCGTGCTATGACGCTTAGCGGCTTGTTTCTTTTCCTCGATATAGACCGGAAGACGTGGGAAGCATACGCGAAGAAAAAAGATTTACTCCCGATCACTACGCGAGTGGAAGACCTCATCTATGAGCAGAAATTTTCCGGCGCTGCCGCTGATCTGCTTAATGCCAACATCATTGCCCGCGAGCTTGGGCTGGTGGAGAAAAAATCTGTTGAGGGTGATCTGGAAATGACCGTCAAGGTTAAGCACTTTAACGAGAAAGAATAGCCAGGCGTTTTTATTGCCTGGTTAATCGGTTGAGTGAGAAAAACCCCGGCATTTTATCCAGAAAAGTGAATAGGACGTGAATAAATGGCAGAAATTATCCTCCCCGCGAACAACTGGACACCACGCCCTCATCAGCGCCGGGCATGGGCTGAAATTCAGGGTGGAAAAAAAAGGGCTGCGCTGTGTTGGCCGCGCCGTTACGGGAAAGACGATTTCAGCCTGCATATGACGGCATGTAAGGCATTCGAACGCGTTGGCAACTATGCACACTGCCTGCCGCAAGCTAACCAGGTAAGAAAGGCTATCTGGAAGGCGGTTAATCCAAGGACAGGGCGTCTGCGTATCGATGAGGCTTTTCCTCATGAACTGAGAAGAAAAACGCTCGATAACGAGATGATGATCGAGTTCATCAACGGCTCCACTTGGCAGGCAGTCGGCAGCGACAACTATGGCGCGCTAATTGGTTCCGGTCATGTGGGGATTGTTTTCTCAGAATGGGCACTAAGTAACCCCTCTGCGTGGGCATTTTTGCGACCGATACTGGCTGATAACGGCGGCTGGGCGTTTTTTGTCTCCACTCCACGCGGAAAAAACCATTTCTACAAAATGTTCCAGGGCGGGTTAAAGGATCCTGACAACTGGTTTTGTGACCATTTAAGCGCCGACATTACGCTGCATATCCCACCGGAAACACTCGCTCAAGAGTTGCGCGAGATGCAGGCAGAGCGCGGGGAAGAAGAGGGGCAGGCGCTGTTCAATCAGGAATACATGTGTGACTGGAACGCTGCAATACCCGGCGCCTATTACTCATCGATTTTGGTTGGTCTGGAGAAGGCCGGGCAAATAGGAAATGTGCCGTGGGATCCCCAGCATGAGGTTTACACGTCATGGGACCTGGGCATTGGCGACGCAACGGCTATCTGGTTTTTTCAGTTTATCGGCAAAGAGGTGCGCGTCATTGATTATTACGAATCGTCCGGCGTTGGCCTGGAGCACTACGTAAAAATATTGCGCGAGAAACCGTATACCTATGCTGAGCGTCATTTCTTCCCACACGATGTACGCGCCCGAGAACTGAGCACCGGAGCATCACGCGAAGAGACGCTGGGCAAGCTGGGGATACGCTGCAAGGTACTGCCGGCCACATCGGTTGATGATGGTATCAGCGAGGTGCGTATGATGCTGCGATCCTGTTGGTTCGATAAGACCAAATGCGAAAAAGGCCTGGAGGCTCTGGGCCAGTATCAAAAAGAGTGGGACGACACTCGCAAAATGTATAAGCCAACCCCACTGCATAACTGGACGTCTCACGGTGCAGACTCATTCCGCTATGGTGCAGTAGGCAGTAAGTCTTTGCGTAGCGGCAACCGCCACACAACCCAGCAATTTGCCCAGTCTAATTACGATCCTTATAACCCTCCTGGACATAGCCAGCAGTTTTACGCTGATTCCGAATGGGATCTGTACGGGGATAACTGATGTCAGACCAAAAAACACATGAAAATGAATCAGAGCGGATCGGCCGGATATTGCGTGAGCAAAAAAGTATGGAAACCGATCGTTCTGTATTCGAGCAGCACTGGCAGGAAATAGCTGAGCGTATTCTACCGCGAAGTGCCGAGTTCAAGGGGACCAGGCAGAAGGGCGGTAAACGTACCGAGAAAGCGATAGATGCTACCGGCGCGCTGGCGCTGCAAAAATTCGGAGCGGCCATCGAGTCAGTGATCACCCCGAGAACACAGAAATGGCACACTCTCAGCAATGAGCGATTCGCTGATGATGAAGAGGTACAGCGTTATTTCCAGGAGGTTCGCGATATTCTCTTCCGCCTCCGTTATGCGCCGTGGGCTAATTTCGCCTCGCAATCTCATGAGCATTATATTTCCTCTGGTGCATTTGGAACCGGCTGCACGTTCGTTGATAACGTGATCGGAAAAGGCCCGCGTTATTGCACTTATCACCTGCGAGAAATTTATTTCACTGAGAATTTCCAGGGGATGATCGATGTTGTTCACCGTAAATATTGCATGACTGCCCGTCAGGCAATTCAGCAATTTGGCGAAGAAAATCTACCTCAACAGGTAAGAACAACCGCAAGGAACGACCCGTCAAAGCAATTCAACTTCCTGCACCGCGTCGAACCTAATGATAAACGTGACATGTCACGGCAAGATAAAGAGGGCATGCCATTCCGGTCTGTGCATATTTGCATGGAGGGAAGCAAGATTGTGCAGGAGGGCGGCTACTGGTCACAGCCCTATGCAATCAGCCGCTATTACACCGCGCCGGGTGAGGTTTACGGCCGCTCGCCTGCAATGGTTGTACTACCGGATATCAAGCTGCTGAACGAAATTAACCGTGCCATTATCGAAGGGGCGCAAATGGCCGTTCGCCCGCCGATGTTGTTACCGGAAGACGGCATTCTGCAACCGTTCAAAATGATGCCTGGCGCGCTGAACTTCGGCGGAATGAACCGGGACGGTAAACCACTTGCCTTGCCTCTGAATACTGCGACTGATTTTAGCGTGGCGATGACGCTGGCAGAGCAGAAACGACAGACAATCAACGACGGTTTTTTTATCACGCTCTTCCAGATCCTCGTTGACAACCCGCAAATGACTGCAACAGAAGCGATGCTGCGTGCTCAGGAAAAAGGTCAGCTGCTGGCGCCGACTGCCGGGCGTATTCAGGCCGAGTTTCTGGGGACTCTTATCCTGCGGGAAATTGACATTGCTTATCAGAACGGACTGCTGCCCGAACCGCCCGAACAACTGAAAGAAATTGGTGGCGAATACGATATCGAATACACCAGCCCGCTGGTGCGCCTGCAGATGAGTGAAGAAGCGAGCGGGATTATGAACGTCGTTAATGCTGCCGGCACTATCGGACAATTTGATCAGAATATCGCCCGCACCCTGAATGGCGATGCCGCATTGCGCTTTATTGCTAAAGCCAGTGGTGCACCGCTGCAGGTGGTTAAAACCGAAGATGAAATGGCTGCGCAGGATGCTGCAGATCAGCAGCAGCTGCAACTACAGCAGTTGCTTGCCGCAGCGCCGGTGGCTGCAACCGCAGCTAAAGATTTCGCCCAGGCCAATCAGATTGCGCAGACACCTGCGCCGTCGCCAGCGTTACAGGGATAATGATGAACCGTATAAAAAGTCTGTGGCTCACGCTGAACCGTGCGCGGGCTTTCCAGTCAGTCTTTGGCACCCCGGGGAACATGACGCCGGAACAGAAAGTTGTTATCCGACTCTTGGCAAAACTTTGTCACGTCAATTCTTCCAGTGTCGCTATTTCCCCAACGACCCAGCAAACCGACCCATACGCCGTATTTGTTTCGGAGGGCCGCAGGGAAGTTTTCCTGCACATAAACCACTATCTCGGCCTTTCGCAGGCGGATATCGCCGCTATGATCGCCGAAGAAATGAACGAACTAAACGAGGAAGACAACAATGAATCTGTTTGAACGTTTGATGCTGCGCCGTCTTATGAATGTTGCGGGTGAAGGTGGAGAGGGGGGTGCCCCGTCAGCAGCCGCAACAGAAGAACAACAACAGGAGCAGCAGCCCGGCCTTCTTAATCCCGGTGAACCATCAGGGCAGCAACCGGGCCAACAAACTCAGCAGCAGGAACAACAACAGGCGCCCGCGGCGTTTATTGAAAAATTGCCTGACGATGGCGACGAAAAAGGCTGGCAGGATCTTTATGCGAAGTTGGGGCGCCCGGAAAAAATTGAAGACTACGGTATTAAGCCACCGGAAGGCAGCGACGGGACATTTTTAAATACGGCCTTGAGCTGGATGCATGAAAGCGGGCTCAATAAAAAACAGGCTGAAACCGTAATTCATAAATTCAACGAATATGCAGACGAACAACAAAAAAGTGCCCAGGAAAATATTGCTAATCAAAATGCTGCTAACCGGGAAAAGGTTATCAAGTCCTGGGGAAGTGAAGTTGAGGCAAATACAGCGATCCTTCAGAACGCCGTGCAACGATTTTTCCCCGATGCCGTGATTGAAAAATTCAACACTGCGGGATTACTCAATGACCCAGACCTTGTGAATGCAGTCCTGGCGATCGGTAAAGCGCTAGGTGAAGACAAAACAGTTACAGTCGCAGCGCCGGGTAATGCAGCAGAAAAAGATATTGCCCATCGCATGTGGCCGAACATGCAATAAGGAGTTTTAAATGCCAACACTTACCGGCTTACCGACTCTCTGGGACGCAGCGAAATTGCTTGATCCGGATGGCACTTCTGCGAATGTCGCCGAGGTTCTGGATCAGGACAACGAAATGCTGTGGGATTGCCCGTTTTATGAAGGCAATCTGCCGACCGGAACGCGCATCACAACCCGTACTGGTTTACCTGCTGTGTACTGGCGCAAGCTGAACAAAGGTATTCCGGAAAGCAAGGCAACCACTGCGCAGGTCGATGAAACTACCGGTCTTCTTGAAGCCCGATCTCAGGTTGATGTTCGGGTTGCTGCGCTGAATGGCAATACCGCAGGTTTTCGCTTCAACCAGTCTAAACCGTTCATGGAAGCGATGAACCAGAAGGCTCAATTCCAGATGCTTAACGGTACGCTTGTTGGGCAACCGGAGGCATTCCTGGGCATTGCTCCACGTTTCAGCGATTTGTCTGCGCCTAATGCCGATAACATCATCGACGCCGGCGGTACTGGTGCGAATCTCACCTCGATTTATCTCATCGGATGGGCGCCAGACAAAGTCTACGGAATTTTCCCGAAAGGCTCTAAAGCAGGTCTGACACACCGTGATCTGGGTGAGGGTGATGCCTTTGATGATGACGGCAACCGCTTCAGGGCGCTGATGGACCTTTACACCTGGGATCTTGGTATTGCGCTGCATGACTGGCGCTATGTCGTCCGCATCGCAAACATTGATGTTACCGCTCTGCGTACTAACGCTAATGCGGGTGCAAACCTCATCAAACTGATGGCTATCGCGGAAGAGCGCATTCAGTCACTGGTTGGCGTAAGCCCGGCTTATTACATGAACCGCACACTGCGTGCGATGCTGCGCCTGCAGCTGGTAGATGCAGTGAAAAACTCAACCCTGACCATGGAAATGGCTGGCGGACGTCGTGTGATGTTCTTTGGAGAGGTTCCGGTGCGCCGGGTTGATCAGTTAAAAATCGGGGAAGATCAGGTCGTCGCCTCTTAACGGGGCGATTTTCCGGCTTAATTTTTCAGGAGATAACCATGTTTGTAGATGCCCAGCTTGAATTTTCTGACTCCCAGGTGATCACCGTCTCGGCAGCCAGCACGAATATTATCGATTTTAACCCGGCCTTTGATTACAACACTGTGATCGATGCGGGCGCTGGCGAGCCGACTTTTCTGGTTGTGATTCCGTCGGTGACATTCGAGGCAGCAGGGGAGGCGACGCTTGCGATTGAATTGCGCGCTTATGCCAACGAGGACAAAAGCGATACACCAACCGTTATTTTTTCTACACCAGCGAAGGCGCTGGACAGTCTCGCCGCAGGTAAACCGGTTGTAGTGGTGGCGTTGCCCTCTGCCGCCTATAAGCGTTTTTTAAGTCTGCAATATACCGTGGCAACAGGGCCTTTCACCGCGGGCGCAGTGGATGCGTTCATCACGAAAGATGCTCAGACTTGGCGTTCTTACGCCAATAACGTCGAGTTCGCCGCGCTTAATCTCAGCAACGCTTAATTTGGGTGGAGTTAGTGCGTTTTCAGGGGCTGCGGCCCCTGCTTTTTTATGAGGTATTATGATGACCGGTCAGACAGATATCATGAATCTGGCGCTGGTTTCCTTCCTGGGATCCGATCATCTCATGGATCGGGATGAACAGGATAAAAACACGCGCGTGATGAACCTGATTTACAATCCACTCCTCGAAAAATTACAGCGCGAATATGCATGGAATTTTTGCGCCCGCAGCGTCCAGCTCACCCCGCTAAATAAAACGCCTGTCATTGACTATCAATACGCCTATCAGCTGCCTGTTGATTTAATGGTACTGGTATCGGTTGGTGATATGTACTATGGCCACGATTTCACCGAGTACGATCCGCGCCTGGTAACCGCTGAATACAGAATCGAGGGGCGGGAGCTGCTTACGAACCTACCGCCGCCGTTAAGTCTGCGCTATCGGGCTAGGGTGACCGATGCTTCTAAGTTCGATTCCACCTTTGTTGACGCGCTGGCGTGCATGCTGGCAATTCGTTCCTGTAAGGCGGTGACCGGGAAAGACACGTTGAAATCGTCATTGCTTGATGAATTTCAGATGATTATCTCCGGTGCAGTTCGCGCCAACGCTATTGAGAAGCCAAGCGAAAAATTTCCGCCCTCAACATGGATGGAGTCCCGTTTGTAATGGCAAAAATCCGCCCCATAAAACGCAGCTTCAATGCCGGCATACTTTCGCCGGTAATGTATGGCCAGGTCGATTTTGATAAATGGGCCAGTGCCGTCAAGCGTATGAAAAACTTTATACCTCTGCCACAGGGGCCAGCTCGTCGCCGAGGCGGTACGCAATACGTTGGTTCCGTGAAGGAGAGCACACAGCGCGTCTGGCTGTCCTCATTCCAGTTCAGTACCACAGAGGCCTTCATACTTGAATTTGGGCCAGAATATATCCGTTTCTGGTTTAACCACACTCAGCTCCTGGACGACGATAATAATATTCTGGAAGTTCCGACACCTTGGGGGGCTGGTGATTTAACACGCAACGGGAAATTTGGTTTATCGCTGCAGCAATCAGCGGACGTGATTTATATCACCTGCACAAACGGTCTTTACCCGGTTTATAAGCTGACCAGAAACACAAATACAAACTGGAGTTTGTCAAAAGCAAAATTTTCCGGCGGACCGTTCGCTGATATTAATTCTGATAAATCCAGCGTCGTTTACACCGATCAGTTCAGGATCTGGTCTGAGGATGGCAACGATTTGCCTGATGGCACCCCAACCACTACAAGCCTGTGCAACATCACAGCCAACACAGATATTTTTCAGGCTTCGCATGTAGGGTGTCTTTTTTACATCGAAGCCAGCACTGACGCAGTGGATGATGATACTGGTCATAGCGGTTACATACCCGCCTGGGCTGCCGGCACGACGGAAACATTCTCTGCTGGTGTCTTCTGCCGTTCAGATGGCAAATATTACGAAGATATGGACGGCACCAAGACCGGTAATACACAACCGACATGGACAGCTGGCGCCCACAGGGATGGTAGCGGAGGTGATGCGTCACTCTGGCGTTATTCAGGTGGTGGTTGGGGGATCATTGAGATAACGGCGGTCAACAGCTCTACATCCGCAACCGGCAAGATCGTCACTGAATTACCACCCAGCGTCAGAAACACCGTTGGCAAAACATATAAATACGCGTTCGGTGACTGGTCTGATGTTCTCCGCTATCCCCAGTTTGCGGCGTTTTTCCGGGGGCGACTGGTTTTCGCTGGCCGGCAAAAAATATGGTCCAGCGTCGCGGGTGATCTGCAGAATTTCAGCCCGATGACGAATGGCTATGAGGCTGAAAGCGACGACTCAATAAACGACCGTATTGATGATACGCAGGATACTATGCAATGGCTTGTAGCATCTGCCGGCAAAGTGTTTATCGGAACTGCGGGGTATGAATTTTCTTACGGCGAGCAAAGTCTGACATCTGTTTTCGGTGCCGGAAACACGAAGGTTGAACTCAACAGCACAATCGGAAGCAACGAAGTGCAGGCGGAGCGTCTTTTTGATCGGGTCGCGTTTGTGCAACGCGCAGGGCGGAAGGTGATGATTGCCGCCTATGATTCCGGCAGTGATTCATTTTCTGCGACAAACTCCAGCATTCTGGCGCCACATATTTTCACTTCAGAAATTATTGCACTGGCGTACCAGCAAGAGCCTAACCGCATTCTCTGGGTTTTACTGGAAGAGGGTAAGCTTCTGGGCCTTACATATGATGCCGAGCAAAATATAACTGGCTGGCATGAGCACGAGACTGGCGGAACGGTAGAAAGCATCAAGGTCATTCCGGATATTGACGGCGGCCGTGATGAGTTGTGGATGGTAGTAAGGCGAACCATAAACGGCGCAACGGTACGCTATCTGGAATACATGCTGCCGGAATATGACAGCGCGTTTATCACCCAAGAATGGGCGCGGGTGCTGGATTGTATGGCGACGTATAACGGTGATGCGACAACCGTTATATCCGGCCTGGAGTTCCTGGAAGGGCAAACCGTTGCAGTGGTAACCGATGGCGCGACGCACGCATCCCGGCAGGTGAGCGACGGAAAAATAACGCTCGACTGGGAATCATCGGTGGTGCATGTCGGCCTCAATAACGCGGCTGAAATCGTTACCCTACCGCTGGAAGGTGGCATAAAACGCTTTGCCAAAGCACGGCTGCGTTTCCTCGATACGCTGGGAGGTAAGTTCGGCGATGATGGCGGCAAGTATCTGGATAAACTTCGCGCCAGGGATTATTCCGACAATATGGATGAGGTGCCCTCGCTGTTTAATGGTGTGGTAACCGTTCCGTGGCCGGGCGAGTTTAATGAAAATGGCAGTATCCGTATTGTTCAGGACCTTCCGCAGCCAATGACCATCGTCAGCATCGATCCAGTCGGAGAGATTGAAGATGACTGAACCCGTAATTGTCCGCCTTGAGGAGTTCCACATTCATGAAATATTCCAGGACCCATTACCGCAGGAAGCTGTTGCGGCGCTGGTATCTTTCCCGTCGTTTGCGATGGAATACGGGGATAAGACACTTGCGGCTGGCGGTGCCATCCAGATAGCACCTGGGCGTGTCAGACTCTGGCTAAATACCGTCCCCGGCGCAGAGGTATTCCCCGTTCATATTTTCCGCACTGCCCGGAAATTTACCGAAATCGCGCTGGCCGAAAATCATCGAGTGGAATGCATCTGCACCGATAACTTATCCGCCCGCGTCGCAAAAATGCTCAGTTACCAGCAAGACGCTATTATCCGCAGTTATCAGCCTGGCTGTGACGCCAGGTTATTTTCAATCGTGAGGTGATCATGCTGTTTAAACGTAAATCCACATTGGAAGCCGATCCCGCAACATGGACTGCTGGCGCCGCTGTTCTTTCTGCTGGGGTGGGTACTTATTCAGCGATATCCAATGCCAACAAAAAAGGTTCAGTAATAAAGCCTTCATCGCCGGTTACTCAGGATGCCTCTATCGCTGAGTCTGATGATCTGCTGCGTCGCCGGCAGCGGCAGGGGAATCAGGGAAACGTAACGGGAGCCTCTGGCACCGCCGTTAATACTTCAGGTCAGAAAACGTTGCTAGGTGGCTGATGATCGTTCCGTTTGAACCATGGCACCTGGAAGCAATTACGCCGCAGCCGCACCAGATTGGTAGCATCAGGACCGGGGAACACGCAGGAAACATCGCAAGGGTCGGCGCTTTTTCCTGTCTTCACAACAGCCATCCTGTGGCTATAGGTGGAATTGTGCCTGCGGAAAAATACGGTCTGGTTTTTGACAGTGGCATAGGGTGCGCCTGGATGATTATTTCGGCCGGCATTACTCATCTCTGGCCGGAGATATTCAGGGCAACGCGCCGGGAATTACACCGAGCGCTGGCGAACTATCACCGCATTGAGGCCAGCACCACATTCCCGGAAGGGGAAAGAATGCTGGCGCTGCTGGGTATGCACTGTGAAGGGCATCTGAAAAAATTTAACCACCGGGGTGAAGATTCATCCTTGTGGGCGATAACGAGGTGATTTATGGATTCTGTAAACTGGCAGACGGTCAGCGACAGTTTCAAAAACAATGCAGTGCCAATAGCGCAAACCTCAAGCTCTGCTTTAAACGCATTCTCATCGCTCAGCAGCGCGCGCCAGCAATCAAATAACCTGAACACCAACGCGCAGCTGCTTGACCAGCAGGCGAACCGGGCCATCTTAAATGCCGGCCAGCAGTCGGCGCTTATCCGCCGCCGCGGTGCTCAGTTTCAGGGAGATCAGGATGCACGCATTGCCGCGAGCGGTACCGGCTTTGGTGGCACGAATGCGCTGCTGCGCCGGCAGACCGCACTTAATATCCAGGAAGACGCAAACGCCGTTGCTAATGAGGGCATTCTACAATCTGATGCGCTGAAGAATCAGGCCAGCGCTGTGCGCGCACAAGCGAAAGCCGCACGGCCGGGTTTGCTGGGCTATTTGGGGGCAGGTACATCAGTGGCCTCAACGTTTCTCGGGGCGAAGTACGGCAAGAAGACATAATCTCCTTTCCTCCACCTTTTCAGGAAAATGATTTTAAGCAGTTAAATAAAAGTGCCCAGTAAATAGCTGCAGAGTACTTTCCTCCTGAAACCCACTCAGGAGGAAAGACCATGACCCAACCAACGAAAAGACCCATCATCTTAAGCCAGGTCCAGATGGCGGCGCTGGAGAAAATTCAGAATGATGAGCGCAAGAAATCACCGTATGGCGCTGCCCCCTCAATCCCTGATATAGCCAGGGGGCTGATTGATATAGCACTTAGGGATGTCTACGCAGATATTGAAAATAAAAAACAACTGGACGAATTATTAAAACCGGCTCCAATCGCTGATACAGCGAATAAAGATTTTTCGAAAGCCCATTTAGAGGAGGAGTAATATGCCAAATCTTCCTTTTTATGATCGTCAGGTGACGACTCAGGGGCTCGGTGCTGGCCCTGTCAATCTACCCACTACCTCCTCCGATCAGCAGTTTTTAGGGGCGGGGACTGAGGCAGCAGCAAGAGCAGCAGAGACAATTACTCGCCAGGAGAATGACACCGCAATGCAAGGTGCAGCTTTTGGTCTGGATGCTATTAAGTATGGGTTATTCAAACAGGTAAGAGAAAAACAAGGGGCAGCAGCCCTTGATTCTTCAAATCAGGCATTGCAGCAATTCGATCAGGAGGCTGAGAAGCTAAACCAAAATATTCCTACTAGTCGAAGGGATGAATGGGAACGCTTAAAAATGGCTACCCGGCTCCAGCTACAGTCCTCAGCTGACGCACATGAGTTTGACGAAATGAAGCGTTATCACCAAGGACAATTTGAAGGGCGATTGGATCTTGGTATTGCTGATGCTCAGACCTATTGGAAAGAGCCAATTCTATATAACACTGCGGTTGAAAAAGTAGATAACGCGATCGATACATATTCAGCTGCAAATGGTTGGTCTGCAGAACAGACTGCCGCCATGAAGAAAGATACCCAGCAAAAAATGGCATTATCAGCCACTCAGGCAAATATTGCTGAGCGGACCAAAGGCATGATGAATGCCGATGGAACGTTGAATGCCTATGACGGGACGATCGATCCTGACCAACTGGCAACAGCAGCGTTTTATCAGGAAAGCCGCCTGAGCCAGTTTGATGCCAGTGGCCAGCCACTCACCTCTAAAAAGGGCGCTGTAGGGATCGCTCAGGTGATGAAAGATACCGGACCTGAGGCGGCTCGGGCTGCTGGATTACCATGGGATGAAGAGCGCTGGCGCAACGACCCCGCATATAATTTGGCATTAGGAAAAGCGTACCTCAATAAGCAACTTAAAGCATTTGGGGGAAATAATGTCCTGGCTTTGGCTGCTTATAATGCTGGCCCCGGGAAGGTTAATGAATGGATATCAAAATATGGTGATCCGAGAACAGGGGCCATCACGAACGAAGACTTTATTCGGTCAATTCCATTCCAGGAAACGCAGAGTTACGTTACAAAAATAATGGACTCAGTGCCATCAGTACCCAAAACAGCAACGATGGCAGCCATTACTGATACCCCATATTTTCACCAATTATCACCGCAGGCTCAGTCCAGCGCATTATCAGGTATGGCTGAGATACTGAATAAGCAGCGTCAGGCAAGCCGGGTTGTTCTTGATGGCGTTGTGAATGACGCCAGCGCCGCTCTGCGTAACGGCCAACAACCTCAGGTTATGCCATCACGAAACCAGCTGATATCCACTTATGGACTTGTACAGGGTGGACAGCTATACACGCAATTACAGAATGATGAGGCATTTGGTAATAACGTCAAGCTGGTGAAAAATATCCCTCCGGCACAACAGCAACAATTACTGGAACAGGCGAAACCAGAAACTGGTCCCAATTATGCGGAGCGGCTCAAAAATTATGAACAATTGCAATCCGCTATTAGTGCTGTAAATAGTGCCAGGAATGCTGATCCTGTTGCGTTTGGTATAAAAGAAGGGGCGGTAGGGCAGATTGACTTCACAGACTTGAATAGTCTGCAAAGTTCAATGCAGGCACGAGCTGTGCAGGCGGGAAGAATATCGCAACAGTATGGTACTCCGCCGACATTACTAACAAAAGCTGAGGCAAAACAGTTTTCTACTATGCTATCGCAGTCAGCACCAGGCGATGCGCTTACTCTTCTACAGGCAGTTGGGCGATCCCTACCGCCGCAGGGTGTATCGATGTTCCAGGCCCAGTTGGGAGAGAATAACCCGACTTATGGGGCATTAGCAGGAATACTGGCTGCGCCAGATAATTATTTAAACACAAGAAGCGGGATTGGTTCCTATGTTGATTATCCGCTAACGGTTGATAAATATATTGCATCAGAAAGGATCCTTCAGGGGTACAGAGCCCTATCCCCAAGCGCCCAGGATAAAAAATCTGGAGTAACTCCAATTACGATACCTTCAGATCAAAAAATGCAGGAGTCATTTAATGATTTGGCCGGAGATGCATTCCCCATGTCATCACAAGAAAGACAGAGGGCATATGGATTATTCAAGTCCGCATATGCAGGCGAACTGCTAAATAACCCTGATTTAGACAGCGGGGATCGTGCTGACGCGGCGAAAAGTGTCGACGATAAAATTGCAGGAAAAGCAATTTTGTACGCAACTGGTGGTGTATTGAAATATCGCGGTACAGATGTCGTGGCACCTTATGGTATGGGTGAGGATGATTTCACGTCAAAAATGGATAACGCAAGGGCCGAAGCATTTAAGGGGCTTGGCTCCCCGTCTAATTTCGCCCCTGTAAAACTCCCATCTGGTCGATACGGTTTCCGCATCGGCAATAGGTTAGCCACAAAAGATGGTCAGGTTATCACCGTGGAGATTAACTGATGGATTTATCTAACCTCGATCAGCAGGATGCAAACTTCGTCGGCCAGTCGGGATTTACGGAAGCGACCCAGGCAGACTATCAACCGGGGATATTGGATGGTTCTGGCGAAGCGCTAATGAGCGGTATTGAGTCAGGCGCCTCTATCGCAACTCAAAGTGGCCTAAAGGGTGTCATCGCCTCCAATATGCAGCAGTTCACGATGTTACATCCAGAAGAGTCTGAGGCTATTCAAAAGCCGGTAAATCAGGCTATCGATACATCGTTTACCAGTTTCAGAAAGGGTATAGCACCGGATGTTGAAACAACCGGGAAAGCGGGGCAGATTCTTTTCGGGCTAGGCCAGTACTTTCCCGCACTGGCCGGAGCAGTGGTTAACCCGGTTCTTGGTGCTGGTGTGGCGCAACAGATCTCCCAGACAGTCACAACTGAAGAACTGACGGGTAAGGGAGTGTCCCAGCAGGATGCGGAAGATATCGCGTTGCCTAAGTCGTTTGTTGATGCTGCCGGCTTTCTTCTTCCCGCAGCGGTCGGCGGTCGCCTCGTGACGAGAATCGCCAGCGGTGCGGGTATCAATATGGCTGCAGGTGCAGCTTCGCGGGAAGTTACTAACCTGATGCTGCAGGATAAGAACTACGCCGCTGTTGCCGAACAGTATAAAGCCTGGGATGGTGAGGCGATGGTTGTCGATGGCATTCTTGGCGCCGCTTTCGGCGGTATCCACCACCTGACATCAAGAGTCAGTGATGCGACCACAGATACGGCTGATCCCATACCGATGGAAAGCGAGCAAACCAGACAGAGCGGTATTGATTCTGTTCAGCAAACAACTGCTGGATCTGGTGTGGATACAGCGCGGGAAGTATCTGGACCGGCCGCACCGGGCGATGCTCCGCTTGTTGTAGATGAAACCAGCAGTGCTTACAGAACCTGGTTAGATGGTGTGCGTAGTGATGCCAGCCAGCTCATCAGCCGAGGCGATCGAAAACTCCTGGCTGGAGAAATTCATCGGGCCGAATATGCATTATCTCAGATATCGGAACAGCGCCGGGCATTACGCGATCAACGAGTGGGAAACAGCAGCAGTCGACGAATTCGAAACAGAGATATCGCTTCACTGGATCGGCAGGCGCAGGAAATAAATAACCGTATTGAACCGCTCCGCCAGGCGCTGGCTGATAACAGCCCAGGAGGCCGATTTTATGATGCACGGGCAAATTTATCCCGCATAGAGCAGGGAATAATACCTGATGGTGCCCCAGTCAGGCAGAGCGACATAGATGCAGCTCTGGCTATGAACGAAGCTCATAACCACGATGTAGCTGCTTCACCTGTTCTGCATGGTACACCAGAAAGCATGGATGCCCACTACCGGGCAATGGGTGATGCGGCGGAGTCTATCGCCCGCGGCGATCCTGTTGACGTATTAGCGCACGTTGATTCTTTCGATGGACATATCCGGCCGGAAGCGTTCAACGATAGTGCCCGTCCAGAAATGGAATCGGCATTGCATGAAAACGATATCGGCACCGCAGCGCCTGTGCGTAACCGCCAGCCGCAACCATCTCCTGAAGAAGGCGAAACTCAGTTTGCGCAGTTTCTGGCTGATGAGGGGAGTGTCGATCCGGATACCGGCGTTAATTTGGGCAATAGTTATGAGCTGGCGACCGCCAGCCGTTTAGCGGAAGAAATACCGGATTTAACCGTTGAGCACCCGGATACCGGGCAGCAGGTCAAGCTTTCGGATCTGATGGATGAGTACAACGACAAAATCGCAACCAGCCAGGATTCAGCAAACGTCTTCCCGTTTGTCGCGTCCTGCATGCTAAGGAATCCTGAATAATGAAACAACAATGTATTGATGCCATTACCCGCGCCATCGGTCGCAAGCCTCTCGCTGACGAAATTCGCAACATTGAGCAGGGCATCAATGATGCCGTGCGTACTATTCGGGTTAAGAATGCTCAATCCGGAACGGTAATGCCGGATTCTCAGGTATACGCAGAAGCTGCAAAACTTGCCGGTCAACGCGCCGTCCACAGTATTTATAAAAAGCGCCAGCGCATTGCGCAGGATGCTATTGCACGGGCCAACCTTATCAACGAGCTGAAGAACCAGGTTCCTGAGAGTGAGTTAACTCCAGAGTATCTGGCCCAGGCTATTTTCATGGGGCGCACCCGTAGCTCGAAGAACTTAGACATTGTCTCGGCGGAAGAGATATCGCTTGGTGCACTGCAGGACTGGACTCGCCAGCTTAGCGGCAGTCTGGAAAAAGCTGGGCCGGAAGTGAAAGCGTTTTTTGATGCAATGACCAATTCGCAGCGTGGCAATCTGAGCGAAGCCCTGCAGCTAATGCTGTTGAAAGAGATTCGCGGCGAGGATACCGGAAGCGTGGCAGCGAAAAAGTTTGCTGAGGTCTGGCGTAAAAGTGCGGATCAGGCGAAACGCGAACTCAATGACAACGGCGCTGATATTGCCACTCGCGACGACTGGGGTCTGCCAAACTATGATTCACGCGAACTTATATCCCGCGCCGGCCGTGATGAATGGCTCGCCACTTTGCCAGCTGGCGAACGCGCCACTGCAACGTTATTACGCCGTCAGCCGCCGATAGAATGGGCTAGGGATCGGTGGGTATCCGATACCATAAAAGCCGTTGATCGTAACGCCTTCCTTGATGACCGTGGAATACCGCTGGACGATGCTGCTCTGCGGGACGTGCTTAACGATGTGTTCACCACAAAATCTACCGATGGCGCTAATAAAATTGAGCCGGGAGCGCAAGGTGGTAGTGGTGGAATTAAAAACCGTGGCGCCAACTCCCACCGCGTCCTTGTATTCAAGGATGCCGAAAGCCAGTTTGCTTATATGCAAAAATATTCGGATAAGAGCATCGCTGAAGTGATGATGGATCACCTCGAGTATTCTGCTCGACAGCTGGGCATACTGAAAACGTTCGGGCCCAGTGCGGAGAATAACTTCCGTTACATTCTGGATAGTGTCTATAAGGGAGCTGCGGAAAAAGGGCATAGCAAAGATTTGATGGATAAACAGAGGAAAACCGCCACCGCAATGTTTAACTATCAGGCCGGGTTGGGACAAAACAACTCATCGTTTTTTCCTGTTATGCAGCGTATCCGCAATCTGATGACGTCGGCCATGCTGGGGTCGTCGGTAATCAATGCTGGCTTTACCGATCAGTTCATCATGCGGGCCATGTCCTCTGCGCTAAAACTGGACAACGCCGGCACCGGGATTAATTCCCTTAAAAATCTCATAAGCAAGGATCGTAAGCAGGCTATCGAGCAGCTTGGGTTGATGTCGGACATTCACGCTTCCGTAACTTCCCGCCTCGGTGGTAACGATGTAGGCCGCGATGTGACCGGATGGTTTGCGGAAAAAACACTGAAGTGGTCAGGCCTTATCGCGCTGGATAAAGCTAACAAGGCATCGTTCGGCATGAATATGCTGTACACCATCGGCAACCTTACACGGAAGTTTGATTCACTCCAGGCGTTGAAGGCATCCGATTATGACCTGCTTTCGGCCAAGGGCTGGACTGAACGAGACTGGCAAATAATGCGTGCCGCTGACCGTGGCAACATTACCGAGAAGCACCTTGGTATGACGCCGGATAGCATCTATGCTGTGTCGGATGCGAAAATCGCCGAGATACTCAAACCGGAAATTGAAGCACTTCAAAAGAGCGCTGATGATGCTGTTGCCGCTATGGGGAAACTGACGCCAGAACGCGAAAAGAAAATCCGCCAGGCGTACGCCGATGAAGTCGGTGCCAATACTGCAAGGATGATCCGCAATGCGCGTGCTGAGTCGGTATATAAGTTGCTCGGTATCACTCATTCAGAGATGATGCAGGCGATCACCTCTGCTACCAATATCAACCGGTTTAAGGCGGCAACGGAAGGTGAGATTTATCGTAGTGCTATGCTTTTCAAAACCACGCCATTCGCAGGAGTAGCAAACATGGTTCGTCGAACGCAAGATCTGAACGGCATGAATAAAGCTACATTCCTGGCCCGGTACATCGCAGGAACCACGCTCGGTGGCGCTATGGCGATTCAGGTTAACCACCTTATTTCAGGTGAAGATCCTGACGACATGACCAAGGGTAGTTTTTGGTTACGTGCTCTGGTGAAAGGAGGCTCTTTCGGCATATATGGTGATTTCATGCTGGCCGACCAGACAAAGTATGGTTCTTCCATTGCTGCCACGCTTGGGGGGCCAGCGCTTGGGCTTGGCGAGGGGCTATTCAAATTAGCAGTGCAAAACACTCAGAAGCTAGCGAAAGGTGAGGACACAACCTATGCGGCTGATGCCATTCGAGTGGGCAAAATGGTTACGCCATTCGCCAACTTATGGTATACAAAAGCTGTGTTCAACCATCTGATTCTCCAGCAGGCGCAGGAGATGGCGAGCCCGGGCTATAACGCTAAACTTCGCCAGAACATGGAGCGCAACTACGAAACCAAATACTGGTGGAAGCCTGGTGCAATAGAGCCTCGCAGAGGGCCGGATTTTGAAAGGGCGGTAGGAAAATGAGTGAAGATAAAAAAAAGAATAATATCAATAAAGTAACCTTTTTTATGATGTTAATAAACACCTTTGCATTGTGCTATGCATTCGTACTGTGTCTTGATTATGAGGCTTTTAACCGCCTATTCAACGGGAGCTATTTAACTGACAGAACCATAATGGCGTTATTATTTTTTGGTTTGTCATTTTTAAATCTGGTATTTGGCATCTTTTCTAGGAAATTTGAAGGCGAAGATATTATTTCACTTATTGTTAAGCGAAAACGTCTTGAAGAGCAGCAGCGGATCCGCGATTTAGAGAGCAAAAACTAGCCCACTAAGGCAGGTCAGTTCCAAAGCGAAGGATTCCCTATGGCAAAAAAGCAATACGGTATCATGCCGCCATTTCCGAAGCTGGTAGCCATGCGGTACGGTTCTCAGTACCGTCATTTTGTGTTCGGTATCGACTAGTGGCACAGGCACATCATAGTTTTGCGTGATGGGAAGCCGGAGCTGGTGCCGATTGAGGACGTGAAGTTTGTTGAGCCAACAGAAGAGGAAATCAAGATGTTGAGTAAAATGTAAGGAAAGCCCACCATATGGTGGGCTGTTGCATTCCAGCAATCTGTTTAGGAATTCTTATTTGAAGAGAAACTAGCATTAGCTGTAAGGTTTTGAGGAGCAGAATCTTTCCTCTCGAACCGCTTTTGATTTGCCAGAACTCTCAATTTTTTCATATGGTTAGCTAAAGACATAATGACACCCTTCATAATTTATTGGTTAATTATTGTTAAGATTTTTATCAAAGTAAAGCTTTCTTTTTATCCATACAAAACCGTCGGTTTTTGAGATTATTGCAACATCAATTGGACCCCCGACGGTCTCATAAGAGTCTGAAATCTTTAACTTAAATGCGCTGAGGTTTACAAGTGATTCAGCCATGTAGGAAAGATCTTTTTTTGATAAAGAAGTTAGCATGTTTGTTACTTTTTGTGTGAAATTTTCATCACAATATCGTTGCACTCTGTCTATGATATCATCTTTTAATGATATTAATTTTTGCTCTGATATTTCATCATTTACGCCTCTTTCCCTCAAATTTTCAAGTATTACATTCGATAATTGAGATACTGTATTACCCATGAAATTAATAATTGAATTGTTAAAACCTCTAACGAAGGTGAACACTTCATCTTCTGATGCAAATGGTATTATTACTGAGTTGTCAGGGTCTGATTTTGAGCATTTACCATGAATTATTTTATACATTACTTTATTGTTAAAGCTTCCATAAATTTGTATTGTAATGATAGATGCATAGTATTCATCAGAACCGAAGCCAGCAAAAACAAGACCACTATATAATGATGTGACATTCTCTTTGCAGATTATGAAAGTGAAGAAATTTATGAGCTGTGTTTTAAGATGTTCTGGCAAGTCCCCATTATTGGGGAAAATATCTAACGCTATTTGTAGATAGTTATTAATGACAAACTCTCTGGCATTAATGACATCTGATTCATCAAACCCTTCAAAAAAAGGATTTCTTTCTAAAAACTCATTTTCAGAAGCATAAAAGTTAGCTAATCTTTGATGGATAATATCAAGTGCTTCTTCATCTGATTCAGGTAAAGCAACATGAAGTGTTTTTTGGCTTAGATCATCATAGTTTAATTTTAGGTATCTCCTGAACATTTCTTTTAGCTTAGCTTCTCTTTTAGCAATGGAAGTAATGTTATAAGTAGAGTTCAAGAAGCTTAGGAATGAGTTTAAATAATCTCTTATTGTACTATGCTCTTCATGTCCATGTAGTTTTCTAAAGCTTCTAATAGAAAGTTCCCAAGGGGTTCCGCAAAAGTCTGCATTGTTATAAACCATTAAACCTACTGGGTAGTGCTTTGATAGCTGATATATTTTTTCTGCGTTGTTAAATATTTTAACTGTGCCGCTATTTCCACCTGTCATTGTCATTGCTGAGTCTGCAGCTAACGCACAAGCCACAGGATTTTTTACAATGATTTCTGCTGTCATGTTTACACTCCCAATATTCACAAAATTTGTGAAAACCTGATTAAATCAGAAAGCACTAAGTCCACTGCGCCGGATTAGTCCAAAACTGACTATAGCAGAGTGTTTTGAGGAAAACCCAGACTGATACTCAACTTTTGCCCAGTTATACCATCCTAATCACAATCGGACCTGCCTGTTTTAACTCAGCCATCCCGGCCGGGAGGTAAGGAACGATGAAAATGACACACAGAGTTTCCGAGGTCATCACCTACGGGACGTCAACAGTCAGCGCTACGTATTGGTTTTCGCAGCTGCTTGATTCATACACCCCCGGCCAGTGGGCAGCTATTGGCGTCATTGGCAGCTTGGTGTTCACCGCTTTGACCTTTCTCGTAAATATCTACTTCAAATGGCTCGCGTATCGCCGCGGCAAGTTCTCGGAAGAATAATATGGCTTCGACCAAAGCAAAGCTCAGTGCAGCCATGCTGGCGCTAATTGCCGCCGGTGCATCCGCGCCAACGCTCATGGATCAGTTCCTGAACGAGAAAGAGGGCAACAGTCTAACTGCATACCTTGACGGGTCTGGTGTCTGGACGATTTGTCGGGGGGCAACCCGCATTGACGGCAAGCCAGTAACGAAGGGGATGAAGTTGACGCAGGCCAAATGCGATCAGGTAAACGCTATTGAGCGTAACAAGGCGCTGGCGTGGGTTGACCAGAACATCAGGGTCCCACTGACGGCACCACAGAAAGTTGGTATCGCCAGCTTCTGCCCGTACAACATCGGGCCGGGGAAATGTTTCCCCAGCACGTTCTACCGCAAGCTGAATGCGGGCGACCGTAAAGGGGCGTGCTCTGAAATTCGTCGTTGGATCTTTGATGGTGGCCGTGACTGCCGCCTCACCAAAGGCCAGAAGAAAGGTTGCTACGGTCAGGTTGAGCGACGTGACCAGGAAAGCGCCTTGACGTGTTGGGGGATCGATAAGTGAAACCAGAATCCATCGCCGCGGCAGTTATTATGCTTCTTCTTATCATCGGGCTCACAATCGCCGCAGTGCTGGGCTATCGATATAGCTCGGCATCCAGCAGAGCTGAAACTGCTGAAAGTCAGGTGACGCTGCAGGCAAGGGTTATCCAAATACAGGCGGACAATATCGCTGCTTTTCAAACTATAAGCGGCGATGTCCAGGAAAAAAACAGGGCGGTAGATGCCGGTACAGAGGAAAAAACCATTGAATATCGAACGATTCTCAAGCGCGAAAAAACGTGTGATATGCCTGTTCCTGCTGACGTTTCTGGTGGGCTGCTCGAATACACGAACAGTTTACGTTCCAGCGCAGTGCACACCAATACCGACGGATCTGACAAGCCCAGTACTGGCACCATTACCGCCGGCGAACTGACATATTGCCAGGCTGTTTTATGGATAACCCCATTACTTGCTGCCATTGAAAAAGCAAATAACCAGCTGGCTGGTATTCGCCAGATTGAACAGAAGAGACAGGAGACAAAATGACGAACGTGCAAACGGGCTTACTTTACTTCAGCGTAGTGGTATCGGCTCTATATCTGGTAGCGGGCGGTTACAAGTCAATCCGGGCCTACTTTCAGCAAAAGTTTGATGATGCTGTCGCAGCCAAAGCATCGGAAACCACCGAGAAATAACCCCTGAGGGCCGCATAACGCGGCCTTAATTTTGCCCAGCTACAAAACGATTCTGACAATGCCACACATGTCGAACTGTTTTGGAGTTGATGATGGTCGAGAACGACACTTCATCGGTTGAATATCAGCTATCAACCAGCACTGGTCCATTTGATATTCCGTTCTATTTCATAGAAAACGGGCATATATCTGCATGGCTCTATACCGCAAATAGTGATGGCAGCTACGACGAAACCACGCTGAGTCTGGACACCGATTATACCCTGACCGGCGCTGGTGATTCAGATGGCGGCACGCTGACGCTGACCGAAGCCCATGACGGCGCCATTCTTCTGATCGCACGTACGCCAGATGCCACCCAGTTAACCAGCTACGTAGCCACTGGTAAATTCCCGGCCACCAGTCACGAGCGCGCCCTGGACAAGCTGACGATGCTCATCCAGCAAATTTACTGGTGGTGGGATGATTTGCCGCTGAAGCGCCCGAATATTTTTGCTAACTTTTACCACGCTAAAAATCGCTTCATTAAGTACCTGAAGAATCCGGTGGATGAGCAGGACGCAGCCACCAAGAACTACACTGACGGTCTCTACGACGGAGCTATTTCTCACGCTGACGCACAATTTAAACGCACGCTGCGGGTTCCGGAATCGTCGGTGAATATCCTGCCTTCAGCACCAAATCGTGCATGGATGGGGTTGGGCTTTGATGGTGCCGGGCAGCCGAAACTGCAGGATCCTGCGGGAACTGGCTTATGGGGGTATGTTCCGGCAATTGGCTCGTTTGAGAAAGGTTCGCTACTCACTCAACGCTTTGAGGTTCTTCTGTGGGAATCCACGGATGAATACTGGCGCTGGGATGGGGCAATGCCGAAGATCGTTTTACCAGGTAGCACGCCGGATACGGCTGGCGGACGGGGTAAAGGAAAGTGGCTGGATGTCACCGATGCGACTCTTCGCTCAAACCTGGGTTCAGACGAAGGGCAGTTATTGATTGGTGCGCCGGCAAATATTGAGGCTCTGCGGGGGATATTAACGACCGGGACTGGTCGTATTACTACCAGAGGGGCGTTGTCTGCTGGAGATGGCGGTAGCGGTACATGGATATTCGAAAGCTCTGATTTATCCTCGCAGGTATCCTCATATCCAAGGCTCTTTATTGCGCCGGTTTACGACCCCACGGGGGCCTCGGGAGCATGGCGCCTTGATATTTCTGATTGTATCCATGCGGTTCAATATGGCGTAGGGCTCATGGCCCTGGATACCTCTGTTGATATTTCTGATTTAACACAGCCGTCAGAACCTGAGGATACGTCTGATACTGACGCAATGACGGCGTATTATCTTCAAATGGGTCAGTATAACGCTGCAGTTTTCACCCGGCAGGCAGCTGAGGCGGCTGCGTTTAATAAAGAAGTTCTTGACCAGATTGTTTTATGGGCAAACAGCCAATACCTGATATATCTGCCACCACTTCCTATTTATATCACGTACCTTCGTTATGACGGCGTTGCTCCAAAATTTAAAGGTAGTTTCGGGACCAACAGAAACAACGGAACCATGTTTCTTACTACTGATGCTTTAAGCACTGAACCAGTGATAAAAGTAACATCACCTACAGATTCAGAAGATAGCCGGCTTAGTGGGCTGTTCATGGAGGATATATTCACCGCTTCAATGGATTTCTTTTCTGTTCCTAACTATGACACCTTTACGGATAATCGATCGGCGAGAACCTGCTATGACTTTAACTTCTCAGGAACGCAAATCCATCTCGACAGACTTTATGCCGGCGGGTTTAAGCGTGGAATTATAAACAACGAGTTATGGGATGGGTACCTCGGAGAGGTTCGGTTGCTGTATTGTTCCGATCCGAATGGTAGTGTACCGGCGGCATTCATAGGAACAATTGATGGTGATAACTCTAACAACCTGCAGATTGACCATCTGCATATTGAGTTTTCACCCTACAGCCTGGAGCTTGGGTTCTGCGAACATGTTACATTTAATGTCGTGAAATGTGAGAGCTGGAGAAAACTTGATGCAACTAACTATGTTGTTAAAATTCAGGCTGAAGCGACAAAGGTTAAAATAAACTCTCTGCACGTTACCACTCAGAACTCAACAAAAACGCATGCAATTTATGATGCCGGTCAGTTCACGGAGATTAATACCCTGTGGTGTGCGGGTGGTCAGAGTGCAGATTATCCTTATGCTGGTATTCACTGGTATTACGGAGTTGCGACTAACAACTCCAAAAAAGTCATCAAAAATGCGCACATGAACAGAATGTATGCGGCTGATGGTTCTGACCCGTCTGACTATCCTGTAATTCTTGCGAATTACCAACGCTTCGATGGTACGCTCAGACTGTCAGATAGCTATGAAACGTCATTGGGTACAATTACCAACGTAAAAACTGGCCTGGTTGCTGTCGGCACGCAGTGCATAGTTCATGATGTCGATCTAATCGTCGGGGCAGGTGATAAGTCCGCAGGGCCTGTATTTTACTTCAAGGGGGACGGGGCTAATGTAGAAAATATCACGCAAACTGCGGGCAATGTGATTTACAGACTGGCTGGCGGCAATGTTGCCAATAACCGTATAGGGGGGTGGGGCTCCCAGTTCCAGAACACAAGCAGCGGGACTATATATACCTACGGGAAACGAACTGTGTTCCTTTCGGCGGCTACTGCCGTATCTCAGATTTATGGCATGGTCGGCGATATTATTACGATTGTGTCCAGGGTTTCAGGTAGTACCCTGGTATATGACGCCAGCAAAATTGTAACCGATGGCGCCGCAACTATCATAATGACGGCAGGTAAACCCTACCAATTCCTCATGGAAGAAAGCGGGAAAGCCGTTCAAATTTAAGAGGTGATTATGTCATTTACTATTTCTCGAGAGCTTGTAAAACGAGATTTTTATCCGGCGTTAGGTGTTGAAATGCCGGATGAGAAGGTGACAAAAGAAGTCACCTATTCAGCCATAAGTGCATCGGTGGATAGTGAGAACTCAGCCGTTGCACAATTTAAAGTAGCCATTGATGGCTGTTTTATCACTGGATACAAAGAGTATTCTTTTACTCGCACCGGAACTGGAGACCTACTGGAAGAAGCTGAAGCATCACTAAAATCTTCTTTAGAATAAGCGGCAAAGCAACTGTGTTAATCAATGGTTAGATGATATAGTTCTGTCAAGTAGCTGTTCGGTAATACATTCTTGTCATATAATACCCCCCATAAATTCGATATGCTTACGGGGGTTATTTAATCGTAATGAAATTATTTTTGGTTTTAAAAGCAACCCTAATAAAATAGGCTAGTAAAGTTTCAATTGTCGAGTATCTTGTTGGGTCTTTGCTGGGTATAATATACCTTTTAATGATGTTGTTAGCATCTATTTCTATATTATATCCATCAACTCTACAGTTGTGGCAATTTTCAAGAGTTAGACTTTTCGGTGAGTGTAATATTTCAATGTTTTTAAATGTAAAGTTTCTGCTATTTTTTAAAGTGACAGCAGATGGTTGGGGTGGCTTTGAAAAAGAATTATATGGTTCCATCGCTATACTCACGATTAGTTATTTGCAGGCAATAACATTTCTGCGCTGTGTTTTATTAATTCCCAAATATGCGCCAAGGTTGGGCCTATTTCTTTTCTTGCTTCGCCCCAAATCTTAAGGAGCATTGATGCTCTTTTTAATTTCGCTTCAAATGTCATGCCGTCTTTTTCATTTAATGATTTGACTGTTTCCGCACAGTCATTTTTGAATGTTTTACCACTCAGATCATTAATTGTGTCATCGTCTATGTTATTTATTTCGTTAATTATGTTAGTGGCATTAAAAGTGGAGGATGTTATCGTAATGTCATATCCTTTAAACTTATTAAAGAATGTGTTATCTAATACTATTGCTTTTCCTTCTCCGTTTATTTTTATTTTTCCGTCATTAAATTCATTGCCACTGCCGCCAACTATTTCTATACCAACTATGCCAGAGTTTTTACTCATGATGTCCAACCTAAATAATTGAATGGTGTTGTTTAGATATAACCCCCAATAAGTAAAATGTCAATGTGAATTTTTATGTTGATTTCATATCATTACACAAAGATGTTAATTATAAGCATTGAAATTATGATCTTACCTGGGAAATAGTGGTATCTTTAATTTTGACGAAAGTACAAAAAACTCGTTCTTATTGAGTAGAGCGATTTTTAGATCTAATGGTCTAACTCTCAGATAAATATCTGTATATTCTACCAGTATCAATCGGAAAGCTTTCATGCTATTTCAATCAAACATCACCTATCAACTCAAGATTTAATATCCATGAACCCTAGTGGATGTCGGTATCGGCGTACACTCACTTCGTGGCTAAATTGCAAGAGTAGTCGAACACATTTCCGCAGCCTGACCGACTCGATCGATACCTCAACGCAAGCAGGGCGATTCTTCTTCCACGTCATGAGCGCTCTGGCGGAGATGGAGCGTGAGTTGATAGTGGAGCGTACCCGCGCCGGTTTAGCCGCTGCGAGGGAGCAGGGGAGGGTCGGCGGACGCCGCCGGGTAATGACCACTGAGGTTGTGGAGCGATGCCGCAGGATGTTGGGTACGGGCGCAACCCGGCAGCAGGTTTCCGCGGTGATTGGTGTCGATGTGAAAACCATCTATCGCTATTGCCCCGCATCAGAGGTCATCATCGATAAGAAATAGCGAGGGCGAATCCATCCCGGCATCCAGATAATCGATCGCTCTCTGGAGTTGATGGAGCAAGGCTTCCGCCCTATCCCTGGAGATACAACAAAACAGGTCAGGAAACTCTTTCAGTGGCCAGTGAGGTACTGACGCCATATTGTCAGTAAAAGTAGCATTGAGGAACACCTGACGGGTTAAAGCCGAATGGCTGACATTAAAGCCAGTCAGTTCTGGAATGCTCGATGCGTTGGATTCTCTGTTGATCATTTTGGTTACCTATACTGTTTTTATGTACAGTATTTTTACTCTTGAAACTGTGAGGGAGTCAAGGGAGAACCCTTAAAAGTTGAAAGAATAAAGCCCATGCATTAACTGCAACTGATTGATTTATAGTTGTGTCAAAAAACGACCTTATTCTATTAATGCACAATAACATACTGATTATAAAGTAATTTGATTTGGTCTTGAAAACCGGCGACCCGAAAGGGTTCCAGAGTTCGAATCTCTGCGCTTCCGCCATATAAAAAAAGGGGTTACCGAAAGGTAACCCCTTTTTGCTTTTACCTGTAGCCGTCCTGACTGCACTTCACCTTCACCTCCCGACTCCGCAAACCCGCCATGTCTGTAGTGTTATCGCTGGCGAAAAGGTGACGATCAATCCATTGCAAATGGTTGTTATTTTAATTATTCAGCCTCTTGTTATAAACGGCAATGGTGCTGAGGAATAAAAACCATGCGGTAAAATATCTTCGTCTATACTTGGAAAAATGATGATTTACCTGCCATGGTTTTTACGCAGATACAGAGACCAGAGAGGTCAGCATGCCTGACATTAACCCGCAAAATATCAAAGAATTACGGGCGTTGGTTGAACAGCAATTACAGTACACATTGTGTGTTAGCTTAAATAAAGCTACGCATGGCGATATTTTTAACGCGGTGGCGCTGGCCATTCGTCATTTTCAACAGGACCATTTTTTGTTGAGCCAGAAGCGGCAACGTGAAGAACGTAAAAAGCGCGTTTACTATCTGTCGATGGAGTTTTTACTGGGACAGTCGCTGCGTAATAACCTTTTGAATATGAATTTACTGGCGGAGATGCACCAGGTGGTGAATGACCTGGGGTTTGATCTTGACCACCTTCTTGACGAAGAGCCCGACGCCGCGCTGGGTAACGGAGGGTTAGGGCGCTTAGCCGCCTGTTTTATCGATTCGATGGCCACCCTTGATATTGCCGCATCCGGGCATGGCATCAAATACGAATATGGTCTTTTTCGCCAATCCTTTCAAAATGACCAGCAGATCGAGCATCCGGATGACTGGCATTCCATGCACTCCCCGTGGCTGGTCGAACATCACGCTCAGCAAATCCTGATCCCGCTGGGAGGCTATATTGAACACAGCGAAGATGTTGATGGCAATTACAATCCAATGTGGCTGGGCTGGAAAACGATTATCGGTATACCCCATGACTATTTCGTTTCCGGTTACCGGGATACGACGACCAACAAGCTGCGGCTTTATAGCGCGGTGGCCTCTGACTCCTTTAATATCCATATTTTCAATCGCGGTGATTATATCAAGGCGGTGAGTGATAAAATCGCGTCGGAGAATATTTCAAAAATACTCTATCCATCCGATGAGGTGCTGACCGGAAAAGAGCTGCGGCTGACGCAAGAGTATTTTCTGGTGGCCTGTACGCTGCGGGATATATTTCGCGACTATGCCGAGGTTAATGACGATATTACTTTCCTGCCGCAGCATGTGGCGATTCAGCTGAATGACACCCATCCGGCATTAGCGGTGGTGGAGCTGATGCGTATCCTCGTCGATGAATACCGGCTGCCCTGGGAGCAGGCGTGGGAGATAACGCAAAACACCTGTGCCTACACGAATCATACGTTGATGCCGGAAGCGCTGGAGACCTGGCCGGTGACGCTGTTTGAAAAACTGCTGCCGCGTCATTTGCAAATTATATTTGAGATCAACCATCGTTTCCTTGAAGAGGTGGCCCGGCGCTGGCCGGATAAAAATCATCTGTTATCTTCGCTGTCTTTAATCGACGAACATCACGATAAGCAAATCCGTATGGCCAATCTGGCGATTGTCGGTAGCCATCGCGTGAACGGGGTAGCATGGCTGCATTCGGAACTGGTCAAGAAACAACTGGTGCCCGACTTCTATTTTATGACCCCGGAGAAATTCATTAATCAGACCAACGGCGTCACGCCGCGACGCTGGGTGCAGCAGGCTAACCCCGGCCTGGCCGCTTTTTTGCACCAACAGCTGGGGGAAGGGTGGCCAACCGATTTACCCTTGCTGTCCAGTCTGGAAAGCCTGGCCGATGATACTGCTGTTATTGATAATATCCGGGCCATTAAATTTGCCAACAAAACCGCGCTCAGCCAGCTGGTCGCTCAACGCTATGGCATCGTCCTCGATCCGCTGGCGATGTTTGATTGTCAGGTCAAACGTATTCATGAATATAAGCGTCAGTTGCTCAATATTCTTCATGTGATCGCGCTTTACCTGGATATCAAAGAGACAGGGAAAACTATCGCGCCTAAGGCGCATTTGTTTGCGGGTAAAGCGGCGCCGGGCTATCGGATGGCGAAGCTGATTATTCAGTTGATTAATACCGTCGCCCGGAAAATTAACCGCGACCCGCAGGTCGCCGGACAGCTTAAAGTGGTTTTTCTCGAAGATTACAAAGTCTCGCTGGCGGAAAAAATCATTCCGGCCACAGACCTCTCCGAGCAAATTTCCACCGCCGGGACCGAGGCGTCCGGCACCAGCAATATGAAGTTTGCCATGAACGGCGCGTTAACCATCGGCACCTATGATGGGGCGAATATCGAAATTCGCGAGGCCGTGGGGATCGATAATTTTTATCTGTTTGGCGCCGTGGCGGAAGAGATTGAAGAGAGCCGGCGCCTTGGGCATCACCATAATTTCTATCATCAGAACCCGGCTATGGCGCGTGTTGTCGATACCCTCGTGTCTGGGTTGTTCACCAGCGATCGTGAGCTGTTTGCACCCCTTCACCACATGTTGACTGAGGGCGATCATTACTGTCATTTACTGGATTTCGACAGCTATTGCCAGGCGCAGCAGCAGGCGATGATCGATTTTGAACAGCCGGAACAATGGCACCGTCGGGCCTTACTCAATATTTGCCGGATGGGCGAATTTTCCAGCGACAGAACCATACGTGGCTACGCCCGGGATATTTGGGGTATCACCAGCTAAAGAGCGAACACGCCGGGCTAAAAAGGGACTCGTCGACGAATATCAGTCACTATTGAGGATGAGCATGAACGTTGAATTACACACCGAGCAGGGCGTAAAAATTATTGTGCCACTGGTGCGCCGACTGGATGCTTCCGTCGTGCAGGCGTTTAAGCAGCAGGTTCTGGAGGCTATCGATCCGGATACCAAAAATGTGCTGCTGGATCTGAGTCACGTCGATTTCATTGACAGTAGCTGTCTTGGCGCGCTGGTATCCATTCTGAAAAGCGTCAATGGTCAGGGCGAGCTGGCGCTGTGTTCGCTCAATGACACGATTAAAAACCTGTTTAAGCTCACCCGTATGGATCGCATCTTTGCCATTAAGGAGACCCGACAGGATGCGTTAAACGCGTTCACCTCGTTATAACGTTTATGCGGTCAGGGTTGCCAGCGGGTTAGGGAGCGCCCGCTTATTGTTCGATAATCCGCGCCTTCGGTTTGCTCAGCAGGAGCATCACCAGCGCGACGTAGGGCATCGGCTTCCAGAAATAATAGCCCTGCAGCAGATGAATATTCTGGCGATTAAGATATTCCAGTTGGGCCTGGGTTTCGACGCCCTCGGCAATGATGCGCAGTGACAGCGTCCGGGCCATCTCTATCACGCAGTCCAGCAGCTTGCTTGACGGCGCCTCCCCGGTTACCCGGCCGACAAAACTCTGATCGATTTTGATATAGTCGAAAATCAGCTCGTGGAGACAGGAAAGCCCGGAATAGCCGGTGCCAAAGTCGTCCAGCGCGATGGAAAACCCGCGGGAGTGTAACGTATTGAGCTTGTCCACGACCGCGTCGTTGAGCAACAGCGGCTCCTGCTCCGTGATCTCCAGCATCAGCTTCACCGCTTTCCCCTCAAAGCCGCGCTGATAGTGCAGGCAGTCATCGATAAACGACGGGGCGTTAATGTGTGACACGCTGATATTCAGGCCAATATGAAACCCATCCGGCAGCTTACTGAAGATGGGATTCATCTGGGCGGCGACCTGCGCCATCAGGCTGCGGGTCAGCGGGATAATTAAGCCGGTACGTTCGGCCAGTGGAATAAATTCCGCGGGCGAACGCCGCTGCGTGGTAGCATTTTTCCAGCGGGCGAGAATTTCCACACCGTATATCTCCCCCGTTTTCCCATTCACGACGGGCTGGTAGAAGGGAACGATATACCCCTGGGCGATGGCGTAGCGCAGGTTTTCTTCTTCAGAGGTATAGACATTCAGGTATTTGCGCAGCAGGAAATAAAATAATAGCGAGACAGAGAAAATGAAAATCAGCAGACCGAAGCCATTTTGAAATAAGCGACTGGGGCTAAAAAAAGGCGACTCGGGATAGATAATGCGAAACGGGTAGTCCGGTGAGCTAAATATATCCTGATGCGGGCTGGCTTTCAGCGGCCCCACATCGCCATATCTGGCGATCATCTGATGGTTGACCGAGAGCGCCAGTCCTGCGTTATCCTCATCGCTATACAAGGCATCGCGCAAATGGATGTCGCTGATACTGACAATGACTCTCACCTGCGCTGAACGCGTATGATAGATCAGCACCGGCCGCTTGTTAACCATCATCCTGGCGGGCAGCAGCTGCAGCTTCTCATCAGGCAAGGATTCCGGATGGAGCGTCAGGACTCGGTTGCCGGGGAGTGATGAGCACCACACCTGGCCATCTTTTATCAGCAGAATAGTGCGCAGGTGTGGCTGCAGGGCGGCCTCCGTTCCGAGCTGAAATTGACCCTGACCAGAGCAACCGCTGCGGCTAACGTTCAGCGCCGTGGCCGTCGCCGCATGGGCCTCATCCAGAATGGCTGAGATCTTTTTCGCCGCCTGACGGGCGGCCGCGACATGAGTCGCCTGGTCCGAATGCCACAGTTGCCAGTTAATGACGAACACGCCAGCAAGAAACACCACCAGCGCCAGGGAAAAGGCAATCCATGCGTTTCGCCGCTTTATCTCTTTCATTTATCGTGCGTGCCAGGGTGAGTGTGCATAAAGTTAATCATCCCTCTGACGGTAAAGGCTTTTTAATGATCGTAGAAGGGGGATATCTTTCGTGATGACGGCGCATATTAAAAACATGATCAGTATCACAATACCCGCCAGAAAAGACCGCAGATAACGTGCAGAGGCGGCTGTTCTGTCACGAAGGTAATAAAAAATCGCAGCTTAATGTTTTCTTAATCTAAATTTCGGGGATGGATGGTTTTAAGCATTTTCTAATCCCTAATAACCGACCGGCGCTATTTTTTGCTTTTTTAAGTTTATGATAATTGTTTTCATTATCATTCTTTTTTTGCTGTGATTTAATCCTCTCCGCTCAGGCTATTTACCGTTTATTGCCCTATTTCATTAAGGATGCGTTCATGAAATTTCGCTTATCGCCCCTCCGTACGGCAGCGCTGGTTGCCGCTTCTCTGTTTCTGGCGCCGCAGGGGATGGCGGCTGACGCTCAGAACGGGATTGTGGTTTACAACGCCCAGCACGAAAATCTGGTGAAGTCGTGGGTGGATGGATTCACCAAAGAGACCGGTATTAAGGTCACGCTGCGCAATGGCGATGACAGTGAACTGGGTAATCAGCTGGTTCAGGAAGGCTCCGCGTCGCCGGCCGATGTGTTTCTGACCGAGAACTCGCCGTCGATGGTGCTGGTCGATAATGCCAAACTTTTCGCCCCGCTGGATGCCGCCACCCTGCAGCAGGTTCCGGCGCAGTACCGTCCGCAGCATGGGCGCTGGATCGGCATTGCCGCGCGCAGCACCGTTTTTGTCTACAACCCGGCGAAAATCAGCGAGGCGCAGCTGCCGCATTCCCTGATGGATCTGGCAAAACCGGAGTGGAAAGGGCGCTGGGCGGCTTCGCCATCGGGGGCTGATTTCCAGGCTATCGTCAGCGCGATGCTGGCGCTGAAGGGTGAGCAGGCGACTCTCGACTGGCTGAAGGCGATGAAAACCAACTTTGTCGCTTACAAAGGCAATAGCACGGTGATGAAAGCGGTCAACGCCGGGCAGATCGACGGCGGGGTGATCTACCACTATTACCGCTTCGTCGATCAGTCAAAAACCGGCGAAAACAGCAAAAACACCCAACTGTATTACTTCAAACACCAGGATCCGGGCGCCTTCGTCAGCATTTCCGGTGGCGGTGTGCTGGCTTCCAGCAAACATAAAGCGCAGGCGCAGGCCTTTATTAAATGGATCACCGGCAAGCAGGGGCAGGATGCACTGCGCACCAATAACGCCTTCGAATATGCCGTGGGGGTAGATGCGGCCTCTAACCCGAAACTGACCCCGCTGAAAGATCTGGATGCACCGAAGGTAGAACCTTCCTCGCTGAACAGTAAAAAGGTCATTGAGCTGATGACGCAGGCTGGCCTGCTCTGATCCTGAGGAAGTGATGTTGCTATGTCTGTTCTGAGTTTGTCGCTCGGAAAGAAAACAGGACGCCTGCCCGAGCGCAGGCGTCCTGCATTTCCGATGGTGGCGTTAGCGCTGCTGTTTTCATTGCTGGCGCTGTTGCCGTTAGGGTTTGTGGTGGCGGTTGGGTTCGACACCGGCTGGCCGACCATCAAAGCGCTGGTCTTTCGTCCGCGGGTAGGGGAGCTGCTCAGCAATACCCTGTGGCTGACGGTGCTGGCGGTCCCCATCAGCATTGTGCTCGGCGTGACGCTGGCCTGGCTGACGGAACGTACCGCCCTTGCCGGTCGGCAGCTGTGGTCGGCGCTGGCGGTAGCCCCGCTGGCGATCCCGGCCTTTGTCCAGAGCTACGCCTGGGTCAGTGCCGTGCCTTCGCTGCATGGCCTCTCCGCCGGGGTGTTTCTCTCGGTGCTCGCCTACTATCCGTTTATTTATATGCCGGTGGCGGCCGTGCTGCGCCGCCTCGATCCCACCCTTGAAGATGTCGCCGCGTCGCTGGGCACGCCGCCGTGGAAAGTGTTCTTCCGGGTGGTGCTCCCGCAGCTGCGTCTGGCAATCTGCGGCGGTGCGCTGCTGGTGGCCCTGCATCTGCTGGCGGAATATGGTCTGTATGTGATGATCCGCTTCGATACCTTCACGACCGCTATTTACGATCAGTTCCAGTCGACCTTCAGCGGTCCGGCCGCCAATATGCTGGCAGGCGTGCTGGCCTTGTGCTGCCTGGCGATCCTGCTGCTTGAGAGCGCCTCACGCGGTAAAGCGCGTTACGCGCGTATCGGCGCCGGGGCGGCCCGCGAGCAGAAGCGGCTTGTGCTGGGTAAAGGGGCCGCTTTTGGCGCGCAGCTACTGCTTCTGCTGCTGGTGATGCTGGCGATGGGGGTTCCCTTACTGGTCCTGTGCCGCTGGCTATGGCTGGGCGGCATCGACAACTGGCTGCATGCCGATCTCTGGCATACTCTGCGCCAGACCCTGCTCCTGGGGGCGGGCGGGGCGCTGCTGACAACGGTTTGCGCGATCCCCATTGCGTGGCTCGGCGTGCGCTATCCGCGCCCGCTGTTCCGCCTGCTGGAGGGGTGTAATTACATCACCAGCTCGCTGCCCGGTATTGTCACCGCGCTGGCGCTGGTGACGGTCACCATCCACTACGCCCGTCCGGTGTACCAGACCGAAGTGACGCTGTTTCTGGCCTATCTGTTGATGTTTATGCCGCGTGCGCTAATTAACCTGCGCGCCGGTATCGCGCAGGCGCCGGTGGAGCTGGAAAACGTTGCCCGTAGTCTTGGACGCAGTCCGGCCCGCGCCCTGTGGAGTATCACTATGCGGCTTGCCGCGCCGGGCGCGGCCGCAGGTGCCGCGCTGGTGTTCCTTGGCGTCAGCAATGAGCTCACCGCCACGCTACTGCTTTCGCCGTTAGGCACCCGCACCTTGTCGACCGGTTTCTGGGCGTTAACCAGTGAGATCGACTACGTAGCGGCGGCACCGTACGCGCTATTGATGATCGTCATTTCGCTGCCGCTGACCGCGGTTCTTTATATGCAGTCGAAAAAAATGGCAGGGTTGTAACATGCTGGAATTGTCTTCTATTTCGAAATCCTTCGCTGATGCGCTGGTCCTCGATAATCTCAATCTGACCGTAGCGCCGGGGAGCCGGACGGCCATTGTTGGTCCGTCCGGCTCGGGGAAAACCACGTTGCTGCGCATTCTCGCCGGTTTTGAAACGCCCGATCGCGGGCGGATCGTCATGCACGGTAAGTCTCTGTTTGCCGACGGTGTGTTTGTCCCCGCCCACCAGCGAAGGATCGGCTATGTTCCGCAGGAAGGGGCGCTGTTTCCTCATCTTAATGTTGCGGACAATATCGCCTGGGGGCTCGACGCCAGCCGTGAGGAGAAGCGTCGCCGCGTGGGGGCGCTAATGGAGATGGTCGCCCTCGACGCTGGTCTGGCGAGTCACTGGCCACACGAAATTTCCGGTGGCCAGCAGCAGCGTGTTGCCTTGGCCCGCGCGCTGGCTCAGCAGCCGGCGCTGATGCTGCTGGATGAGCCGTTTTCTGCACTGGATACCGGGCTGCGCGCCAGCACACGCAAAGCGACGGCGGACCTGCTGGCCGAGACGGGGATCGCCTCGATTCTGGTGACTCATGACCAGAACGAGGCGCTGTCGTTCGCTACGCAGGTGGCGGTAATGCGTCAGGGGCGCTTCGCCCAGGTTGGAACCCCGCTGACGGTTTACTCGCAGCCGGTGGATGAAGAGACGGCGTTATTTCTTGGCGATGCCCTGATCCTCCCCGCACGCCTTAGCCCCGGCCGGGCAAGCTGCGCGCTGGGGGACCTGGCGACGGACGCACTGCATCCTGCTGGCGAAGGTAGGGTGATGCTGCGTCCGGAACAGCTGAGCGTCAGTGTGAGCGGGCCGCAGGAAAGTACCGCCATTATCCGCGATGTCGATTTCTCAGGCCAGCTTTCCACGTTGACGCTGTCGATGGCTGGGCACGAGCGGCCGATTGTCCTGCGAACCGTGAGCCAGCCGGCGTGGCAGCCCGGCGCGATGGTGAGACTGACGGTCAGCGGCAAGGCGCGAGTGTTTAGCGGCTAATCCCTGAGCAGGCGGCGCCGGCTATCGACGGCGCCGCACGGAAAGCTAATTAGATGGCGGATGAAGCCGCTAGTATCCGCGCCACTGACCTCGTCGCCATGGAGTGGTAGTACGTTGGAACAATTCCGCGGGGTCAGTCCAGTTCCCGCCATTTTACCGAACCGTCGCTTTTTCATTCGTCCCGCTACGCTTAACTGTTATCCTGTCTCGCGATCGGCCCTGCTGTTACCATGAGACACCGCTATGCCTGAACTCCATACTCCTGCTAATCGCCCCGGCCCGGTCGCTGTGGCCCGGGTGACGCTCCTGCCTGCGCTGCTGGTTATCGTCGCTGTTGCTGTCGGCTGCGCCCTGGTGTCGCCTCCGGTCGGTACACGACACGAGATCCTGACTAACCCCGGCCTCTATATCGATCTGCTGGCGTTGTTGTTTCTGGTGTTTATGCTGTGGAGCTCGGCGAAGGTGCGGATGAGCCACATTGCCGTCAACTGGGTACGCTATGGGCTGCTGTTGTGGATTGCCGGCGGCACCTTTGACGTGATGGATGAGATCGTGGTTCAGCCGCGCTGGATGGGCTATTACTGCGAAGATCTGCTGCGCCTCTCCGGGATGCTGCTGACCGTGGTGGGGGTCTACAAAATTATTGAGCGAATCAATTTGCTGTACGTCGATGCGCGCTCGCAATCCCTGAAGGATGAACTGACCCAGTTACCCAACCGGCGTTTTTTCATTGATACCATTCGCGAGAAGTCCGGGCATGCGCTGGGACTCATGATTCTGGATATCGATT
>OJKH01000136.1_pt1 | contig 47989 bp, 58 predicted proteins | sample 1596471 | NCBI WGS metagenome assembly OJKH01 (sample SAMEA4350108, study PRJEB24818) | metagenome | biome: human; feature: gut; material: faeces | place: Denmark | collected 2013-09
AACCACATCAGGGCAAACACATAGCCTTTCAGGACGGACAGCGTCAGTTTGTTGAATACAGCCGCCAGTACCAGGAGCGGGAAAATACCGATGGCGATCCCCGTCAGGATGGTCTGCGTCATGGGCAGTGTCCGCATCGCCACATGACCGATTGATACATGTGCCAGACGTTGTTTCTCCATCGATGACGTGGTGGCCAGATTCACCAGGCTGGCCGAATCACCATTACGTGCGGCATAACTGGTGATCCCCTCCTTCAGCGCATTGATGGTGACATTCTGGCGGATGATCTGGCTGGCTGATTTACTTGAGCCATAGAAGTAACTGTAACTGTCGCCAATCAGCGTACTGAACAGCAGGTTAGGATCAGGGCGTCCGCCAAATAGCTGCTGGGCATAATAATGCCAGGTTTTTCCGCCACTCTGTGTGTCCAGATTCAGCTTGTCTTTCAGCGAAACCGAAGCGTCCTTACAGGTTACGAAATTATTATTGCTGTCATAAACGCCCCGCAGCGGACTGGGGCGGGAAAAAATCAGCGTGTAGGGATCAGCGGAGGCCATCAGCTCCTCCAGCGTATATTTGTGGTTCAGGTAAATATCCCCCATCACGCAGTTCTGCACATAATCCTGGAAAAGATTGGCGATTTCCGGATTACGGGACAAAAAGTCGGTGCTTTTTGATACCAGTTCTGCGCCAAACAGCATCCCCGTTTTGCTGTAGGTGACACTGTCCGGTTGCGTGAAGATCATCTCGTAACTGGCCACCATTGCATGCCCGATACGGGTCGTCAGTGAAAGTGGCATCGCCAGTCCGACCGGCACATTATCCACCCGGTGAACTTTGACCAGGTCACTGTTATCAATAATCTGCACCGATGCGCGGACATTAACCAGCAGGCTGATAAGCACAAACACGGCCACCCAGCCCAGCAAATCCATCACGTTGTGCCGCTGTACCCACATTACGGCCACCGCGAGAACAGACAATGTGAGCGCAATTTTTTCAATGGAATCCCACGTCCGGGTCCCCATAAAGGCGGCGATGGCATTCAGGTTATTCCGCAACCACTCACCACCGGCAATCACATAAACTTCATTCACAGCGTGCTCCCTCCGAAGTGATAGTTGTTCTGGTAACGACTGAGCATGCGGGCGGAAAGCTGCTGACGCATGTAGCTCATCTGACGATCGACAACCAGCAGCGCATCCTGCTGTACCTGCACCTGTGACTGAAACGCCGCAATCTGCCGGGTGGCATCATTCATGTTGTCGTTAATATGTTCGATAACTGCTTCGTCATAATTTCCTGTGGCCACCATCGCCCGGGCCTGCTGTATCAGCTCCTGAATGTACTGCAGCAGGATGTCGTAACCGATATAGTCCGTCAGCTGGTAAATCATACTGTTGGAAACACCGAGCATTTGCGGGTCAACCAGGTATTTGAAGACGGGGATGGTGGTACTGGAAATAAAGCCTTTTTCCTTGTCATCCAGAGGCGTGTCACTGACCGCCTTGTTCTGAATGCTGGCCAGAAGTTTAGTAATCTGAGACTTCAGTGCATTGTCCCGGCTGATGGTCACCGGTGTGTCTGCCACCACTTTCAGGCATTTATCAGAATCGTTGCAGTGATAAATTTTTGCTGTACCGCCTTCCATCATGGCCCGGATAATTGAGCGGTCAGTGGTTCTGGCTGACAGCGGTGTGATTTCGCCGTTGGGACCAAACACCAGTGAGCCGGTCAGCGTCATCACAAACTCTTTCAGCTCTTTGTTGCCGTCAAACATTCTGTTTTTGGAAAGCGCATTCCACATGATGTTAATGTTTTTGGTCACCCGCTCCTTATCCTTGTCGCTGGCTTTATCCCTGACACTGTCAGATTTCCCGCCAACGGTACATCCCTGCCGGGAAGCCGCCCAGTCAGCAAAAATATTGCTCTCACCGGCAATGTCCTGACAGACTTTCTGCTGGGACACCTGCGTCCGGGGGAAAAGCCCGCCGATAATCCCCTGTGCAGCCTGGCAGGAACTGAGGTTCATACTGTTAATGTCGCTTGCCATTTTCTGCAGGAAGTCTTTTGCGGTTTTGATTTCCGGCACCGTTGTCTGCAGGGCAAGGTCAAAAAAGTAACCGGCAGCATTGCTCATAATCTGCTTAACAAAACGCTGCAACTGCTCGCCATTAATAAAACTGAACGAACCGAGGTAGGCATCGATGCCGCCACATCCGGCATTGATATCCGGCAGCGTCATGGAAATCAGCTGAACATTTTTGACCTGAGTACGGGCATACAGGGAGCCGCCGTAAGCATAGCCGGCAGCCTGCCCCTGCCAGACGCCCGACTGTGTGGTATTGGAGGCGAAGCCCAGCTTGTTAAAGAACTGATTCATGTCGCTGTTCACATCCGCTGACGCTGCAGGCGTCACCGTCAGTAAGGCGGCACAAAGAATAAAAAGAGGCTTAATGCGAAGCATTATTGCTGCCCTCCCTTAATGTGTTCTCCCGGCACATACGGCGTTTCAACAGGAATATCCTGATATTTCTGACTGGTAACGCACATAAAGGCAGCAGATAACCCGCAACAAAAAAGCCGGATGCAAACGCCCATAACGTACACGGAATGGCATACATCAGGATGTTCCACATATAACGTACGTTATTTAATTCCGGGTCCGCTTTCCACGAATCAATACAGGCATCAAAAATAATATTCATAACTATCCATAAAACAATTCCGGCAGTCAGGAATACCAGAGACAATACAGCATACCTGTCAGTAATTCTGGAAATGTATTTATAATCTCGTTCTGTACTTCTGATTTTGAGTTCAGGATTATTTTTATTTTCTTTCATTATAAGTTCCCTCTGATATTTCTGATAATTTATTCAGACTGGTCATGCAGCTGTAATATATTTCAGACACCAAAATCCATCCCACAATTGCCCCCACAAAAAACACAACAGAAACAGAAAAGGTAAGACACAGCGAAACGACTATTTCTACAGGGCTGGCGGGATAAAAAAGCCCCTGACGGATAAAGGGGATATTCAGGCTGACGATTATTCCCGTCGCGATGCCGGATATTCCGGCAATGAGTAACACCACCTGCTTATTTCGCACCTTTTTTTCCTCCGTACATCTGCAGAACGGTATCCATCCGCGCCATAAAACCGGCGGCATCCGTTGCCCCCTGTAAAAGCGGTAATGCCTCAAGCGTGTTGACGTTGACCAGGAAGGTGGTCGGTGTGGCCACCGGGATATTCGGGAAGAAGGTCTGCATCACGTCCGGTGGCACCGGTAATGCTTCCGGAAAGGCGGTATCCCCCTGACCATCCAGGGTGTAGGGAAAAACGGAAAAGCCGTACTGCTGTGCCAACTGTTTCAGTACCGGGTCAAACTGGTGGCAGTAAGGGCAATGCCCCTGCATAAACAGCACCACCTTCCAGTCGGCCAGGTTAACCTGCCTGCCGTTGCTGAGGCGGAACCAGCGGGGAGCCGGCTTTTCTGTCCTGGCTGATGTGTCTGCTGCCGGTTGTGCAGGCTGCGCGGCCATGCCCTGCGGATTCCAGAGTCGTTCAATTTCATCCCGGGTGGAGGCCTGCACGGCAGCGGCTGCCAGCAACAGGGTGAACAACAGTGATTTAATGAGAGACATGTCTGCCCTCCTGCTGCCCTTCCATCATGGCCTGTTGCCTGGCTTCCAGTGCCTCACGCTCTTCCCGGCTGACACGGGCAATCCATGCATCCAGCACCTGGTATGCGCCGAATAGCACAAGGATGGCCGCAATCAACTCCGCCAGAAAAAAAGCCATCCAGGGTTTGCTGTAAACAAGACGGGCGACGATATGAAACCAGACACCTAGGGAAAATACCCACATTCCCGTAATATCAAGCCGGGGTAAAGAGAATCTGCGTTTACTTATCATGTTAAACTCCGGTTATTATTTACATGAGAGTATTTATGTCTGTAATATTCGCGTTTGTGTGATATTAATCAGATCAACCTCATTATTTTGTATGGTTTTTATTACCGTTTTATATGACTTAGCCTGTCATAACCCCCCTTATAAAAAACCACATCACTCCGGACCATACTGATGACAACATAATACAGATAAATATTCTTCTGAACCCGTCGAAGCTCGTAACGTTCGGTAATGAGCCAATAACCATTGGAACAACCATTGCTGCGCCCTGATTCATAATTGCACCACACAGAAACCAGAGACTGGCAGTCAGCACATATAAACACGCGATATTAATAACAAGGAAAACCAGTGAGCCCAGGAGAAACATTTTCCTGTCATTACGCTCAGAAAAGAAATAACCGGCAATAATGACAAATATTAACAGAACAACACCTGTAAACAGTTTCAAATAATCTTCACTCATAAATCAAATCCGCGATTAAAAATTGGGTTTAAAATCTTCAGAAACGTTCAGGAATTGTTTTGCCAGGTCGTCCTGCGAAATAAAGCCGTATGATAACGGGCGAACACTGCCCTGTTTCGGGTCAACCAGCATCATGGCCGGGAAATATTTCACGCCGAGGCGCTGCGCCTGCCCCTGGTCAGTCCGGGAATCCGGCAACAGCGGATTAATCACACCATCCACGGAAACGGGAATAACACTCAGACCATAGGTATCCCTGAAGCCATTAATGACCTGCGCCAGCTGCCCGTCGATGGGGTCCTGCCCCCGGTAAAAGAACATGATGCCGTAGTGTTCAGCCAGTTTCGCAATGGCCTGTCGCTGCTGCACCTGGTCTGCCGCCAGCTGGTTCCGGACCGTGCCGTTGTAATGGCTGTACTGCAGGTTATAGTCCAGTTCGGGATGCGCCAGCATGGCTTTTTTGGCGCTCATGGTGAAAAGCCCGGCCTGCTGAGTCCAGTAATTCTGCAGCCGGAAATATTTCACAAAATTATCCACGCCGGGATACAGAATAGCTTCGTACAGCGCCCGCTTTGTTGCCGTCTGCAGTGCGGCCAGTTTCTGCATAATGTCCGGCTCCTGACGGGGGGCTGCAGGTACTGGTTTATTTTCTTTTTCCTTCGGATTTATTTTCTCGTTATACCACTGCCAGCCTGCATCTTTTCCTGACGCCGGAAAAATAAAGCAGCAGAGTAACAGTGGCAGTAATGCTTTATTCATCTTCATTCCTTTCATCACTTTTTCTTTCATCAGGTTTCTGCAGGTCAGTCAGGGCAGAAAAACAAAAATACAGAATAAACAGGAGCACACTGGAGTAAAAAATAACGAAAGCAGCAGCAAGTATCTCACCTGCAGTGGTTTCTTTTACCGTATCCCACGACCAGATAATTACCGGGGAAATGACAATCGCTGTAATCAAAAGCCGGATAAGAAAATCAATAAAACGGTTCGACGTGAATATGACTTTCATCATTTTCCCCGGTTATTTTCCCTACCTTACTGTCCTGCCTGTTTCAGCTGGTCAGCAATCTGCTCTTTCACTTTCTGCGTCAGAACACCACTGTCCGGGATTTTCTGGTTATTCATCAGGTCTTCGTAGAAGTTAGTGAAATCCAGTCTGTCGAACTGAATTTTCTGCAGCTCATCAACCGTAATCCCCCGACAGTCAGGATGCTTCGCACTGCCAAAACTGATACGCAGCTGTCCGTTGCGCCCCTGCTGCTGGACTATCTGCGCCAGCTTCGAATCAAACTGACAGTAACTGCGTTTTTTCTCCAGGCAGACACCCAGCACTTTCTTCGAACAGAACTCTCCGACACTGACGGTCAGTTTGTTTGATTTTGCTTTAGCCAGGGCTTTTTCATCACTGCTGCATTTGGCCAGCCCGATATCCTGTCCCCAGCCGCTGTCCTTACAGCAGTTGCTGTATCCGGCTGCAGCCTTCTTACAAAATTTCGCCTGACCGGTGAAAGCACGGACATCCACCCCGTTCAGCGCCGCAACATCCTTACCTGCTGCGGCCAGTGCCGCCAGCTGAGAAACGGCTTCGGCAAAATCATTACTCTGCCCGCTCTGAGCCTTATCGCATTCGCCATCGAGACAGAAGACGTCTCCCCCACAGACCATCACTTTCCCGGATGTTTTTGACTCACAGGAGTACGTGGCATATTCATGCAGACAGGCACCTTCTTCGGAGTAAAAGGCACACTGGTGTGACACCAGGGTACAGGCAGGATTGTCGGTGTAGGTCTGACAGGCTCCCTTGTCTGCTGACTGCGTGACATACGTGTCCCGGTATGCCCAGCAGCTCTGGTACATGCTGTATGACTGACCGTCTTTCACCAGCGTCCTGTTCCCGCCAGCCTCCGTACATTCTGTTTTTGTCAGTTTCCCCAGCTCCTTGCTGAACGGGCAGCTTTCAGACCAGACAACATACGGGGTGTACGAGGCTTTTTTTACACTGACAACCAGACGCAGCTTCATTGCCGTATGATGTCTGAATTTTGTATTCCCGACCCGGACGGGGTGAGATGACGTAAAAGCCACACCGGCAGTCAGTGTTTTCTGTACTGGTGTAAATGAGGCATCTGCTGAGTATTTGGCATTCCAGCTCAGTGGGGTTCCCAGTACTGTAATTGTCATAGGTACACTCTTCTGCAGGTAAGTACGACTCCAGCTGTAATGCGCATCGACAATTTCACCGGTAACGGGAGAGGTAATGGAGACAACATACTGACCATTCACTTCACGTGCAGGTAGCTGACTCATTTCATACTCCAGCGTCCGGGTTTCCCACGTGGTACTCCCCTGCAGCTCCATACGGGCAGTTCGTGTGCAGTACTGCTCCACCTGTAAATCCCGCTCACAGGTGTAATTCGTGTATTCACTCCGGCTAATCTCCTGCGCACTGCACTGCTGCCCGGTGTTTCCCACAATGCTGTCAGCCCGGTTCACCACATCCCTGCCGGTCTGGATAAACGGTGCATCCGGTGAAAGAATGTCTTTCGGCTTGTTCATGAATGACTCTGTGATGGTTTTTCCGGTTTCACCGGTCGCCCATTCCGTGGTGCCGTCATTTTTCAGGCCGCCATCCCCGCCGGCAGTCACGCCACCGTAGTATTTTGTCTCGTCCGGATTCGCGTTATAGCCGGGGATACTCCCCTGTGGCTTAAAGCCCTGAATACTGCTGCTTCCCTGTCCTTTGATCTGGTGAGCAAAATCAGAGCCGGCCCGGTAATCACTGTTGCTGTCAGCCTGTGCCATGCCGGCAACCAGAGCCAGTATCAGAGGTAAAATACGTTTCATTTCCCGGAATCTCCTTTCCCTGCCAGTAAATCATGAGCCACCTGCCGGCAGTCACCCGTGGCGGCCACTTTCTCCAGCGCCTGGCCGACCCGCAGGTTTCCCCGGATGATGTCGTATCCCTGACTGCAGAACACCACCAGTGCCGGTACACTGCGAATGCCGTACTGTGAAAACAGCGTCGGGTCGATCTGAACACCATCAGTCGCGCCGTCTTTCACCAGGGACAGCACGGCTTCAGCGGTGGTCTTCAGGTCATTGTTCACCATGCCCCGCAGTGTGGCGGGTATACCGTAGTGCCGGGTTTCGCCCAGCATTCGTTTCAGCCCCTCTTCGGGAATGGAAAACGACACAAAATACAGAGCACCCTGCCGGGGTTTCCCGTCCTGCGAAGCCTGCTGTTTACGAACCAGCTCATCCAGGAAATGGTTATCTGAACGCTGAAGGGGGTTTTCCAGCACCTGCTTCTCCGCCCAGGCTTTCAGCTGATGGTCAGGTTTTTCACGCAGTTGTCTGCTTAAATTTTCCTGCTGCTTCAGGAACTGGCGGTTTTCAGGAGTGTTCACATTGTCTGAGGCATGAACAGTGATATGCATCCCTGCAGTCAGGGCAAAAAGCGCAAATATTTTCCAGTTCATGATATATCCTGATGGCATTGTTACAATTTAATTACCCGTAGGGTTTTCTCTCAGTTTTTCTGCCAGTTTTAAAAAAGCATCAAACTCTTTCTGACCTGCGCATATTTTACTGGCTGTAACCGACACGGTTATTCCTGATGTGTTATTGGCAGAGTCTTTAATATCATTATTATGGACGGAGACATTATCGGGACTGAAAATATAAACCTTTTCTCTGGGATAATTCCTGTCCACATCCTCCCGCCACTGAATCTGTTCTTTATCAAAACGGTGATACATTATTGAGGAAAACCGGCACAGCCAGTCGTCAATACATGACAGCTTATCCAGTAATTGTTGCGAATGACGGACCTCACTGGCAAGCTGCCGACACTCCATAATGCACCGTGACACACCACCATTTGCATTCACAAGCGCTTTCATTTCCAGCAGAACACCCATATCAAGTATTCTGGAGCCATATTTTATATTATTACTCATTACACCCTCCTCTGTTTTTGTTTACACACTTACCTGGCATAAATGCATCAGAGCACAAATATTTAAACAACAAAGATGCAAAAGTACACACAAATGCAGCTTTCATATATAACCGAACAAGAAACATTTTTTCTGACATATCTGACTGTTGCCAGTCATAAATAATATCAGCGATGACACTATCAGGAGCAAAATATAAAAATACCACAGGTGCCATTACCAGATTAAAAGGAAGCCATTTCAATGTTTTATTTATCAACCAAATAAAACGACTGAGTATCTCTTTAAAATGTAATTCAGTTTTCATAAACGCCTTCTCATTTATATGGAGAGATATTATCTGTATTACGACACCTTGATGGCGTATAAACATTGCAGCTCCTTTCTCTGTCAGAATTGAAGGACAATGCAATAACGCCATCAAACAACAGTTCGATAAACTCAGACTCACATGAGTCTGCAACCACAACCAGGCGTTTATGATATTTTCTTGCCTGTTTAATTAACCTGATAACTTTTGATGTTATTTTCTTTTCACACAGCCTGACTCCATCAAGGATTAACGTCTTTTCAGGTGTATTCAGAAAATCAAAATTATCAATATTTTCATCACAAAGCCGGTTGTACCCCGCAAAGTTAAGAGTTTTAAAGTTGTAATACCGGGAATCACTATCACTGATTCTTATTTCAGTCAGGAGAGTTGACTTGCCGGTATCTTCTTCCCCCTTAATCAGAATGCGGTCTTTAAAGTTCAGCATTAATTCTGTTGCCTGTTTATACATAAAAAATCCTTCAGAATTAGTAGTTTTACAGGAAGACACAGTTACGTTTACGCCACATCAGGTAGCCGAAGTTTTTCTTTGTATTGGGCGGATTTTTCCCGGTTTCCCAGCGGGTCACACTGCGCCCGAACGGGTGGCACTGTCCGCTGTCCGGGTACATATTCACCATCTGGTAACGCCAGCGTTCTTTGGGCAGGATTGGGGACGGATATTCATTACAGACGGCGTTATTTTTCCCGATGGTTTCCATAATCATGCCCTGACGGTGCAGCTTGAACGCCATGCGTTCACTGACCAGCAGGGAGGACTGCAACGGACTGGACTCATTACTCACCCAGCCATTGAACGGGTACATACTGCCCTGCGAACCGGCACACCAGAACAGAACATCGAGAGGCATATTAAAGGCGCTGGCAATCGCATCTGCTGCGCAGGCTCCCTGTGCTATCGGATTGGCAAAGATGACAGCTTCCGGATTGAGAATGGTGGTCAGGCTGCTGTCCGTCCAGGTGGGGTCGATTTCAGAAAGATAAGCGATATCCAGGTCACCACCTTCCAGACAGCCCAGCGATGTGATGATGTTAAGCCAGTACGTCAGCGGGTATTTGTACCAGTGAACGTGATAGAACGCCCCGTTCACCTGCTTCTCATCCTTTTTCGCCGTTCCCTGTGCCGTTTTACCAAAAGCCGGCAGGCTGAAGCCTAGGTTAACCATGCATCCCGGTGATCGGGTGACGTCCGTCAGCGCCATCGGCTCCCAGTAACCAATGGCCAGCCCGATACGCCTGAACAGCGGCGGCGGTGCCGGACAAATCTGAATGGGCATCGACGGGTTCGCCGTGTCGGGGACCTTACCCTGACTGACTTTGATACTGCCCAGCGAGAGCGGGAAAATACAGCTCCAGCAGATATCCGTGATCGGGTTTACAAAACGTCCCTCACAGGCAGAATCCGCAGACGCTGCAGGGACATGACCGGCGAGAAGGAATAACATCAGCAGCCACAGGCTTCGCTTCATTTTCTGCCCTCCTCTACCGGAATAAATTCCACCTTCAGGAAGCGATCGCCGGGAACGACGCTCACCCGTGCCGGGACCTGATCAATGCCGAGGCGCTGGCAGAGCACACCGTTCTGGTCAAAGTAAACACGGCTGTCCAGAGACTTCTGCATCTCCGGGATACTGCCCTGCACGAGGATAATTTTGCTCTCCAGTATGGGCGGCGTCTGGCGTTTCATCCAGGCCACCTGCGCCGGATCATCGCCATTGATGAAATACAGCGTCTGGTTAAAAGGAACATACTGCAGCGGATTCATCACTTCACCCTGACGGGCAAACACCCGCCCTTCGTTATCCCGGATATCCGCAGCCAGTCTGACGGACGGGTCAAACAACCGGCTGCCGTATTTCTCCGTGCGTCCGATACCGGGCACGGCAGGGGGCCGCAGACTGTTGCGGATCACCCGCTCCTTAAAGGCATCCATTTTCCGGCCCATCTCACCGGACTGCTCCAGTGCCGTCAGGCGCTGCATGATCACCGTCAGCATGTCCGGCTCCTTTACCGGCCACAGATCGCCCCAGGTACCAAGATCGGCGGCGGCCACACTCTGCCCCCATATCAGCAGGGCAATCAGCCCCCGGCATCTCATGGCTCCGCCCTCATTCGCCGGGCGATATCCTGCTGGATTTCTCGGGTGATATCCGGAGCCCCCTGTACCACGGCAGGCGACACCAGAATGACCGCGTGGTGTTTCTGCTGCCATGCCTGCAGGCTGGCTTCCAGTGCCGTGTTAAAACGCGCTGAAAGGGCTTTTGACTGTGCTTCTGACAGTTGTTTCTGACTGGCGCTGTCAAAAAACGCATCCACGGTCTGTTTCATGTTGAAGGCGGCAGTCACCGGTGCGTTCAGTCTGACAATGCCGTAACTGATGGCTGCGTTCAGTAACACCATTGCCAGGCATCCCGGCACCGTCCACCACCAGTGGCTGCGTCGACGGGCTGTAACGTCAGTCGTTTTTTGCGTTGTGGTCATGCAACACTCCTGTATTTCTCATGTTCTTCCAGCCAGGCTTCCAGCGAAGCCATCTCCGGCCCTGACTTCTTCCACGCCAGCTGCCACACCGCCTCATGAATACTCAGCCCCTCTTTACGTTTCTGCTGCACAAACTCAAAATCCGGGCCGTCAGAGCTGTACATGGCGCGGCTTAACGGGTCCACAAACAGGCGGTGCCAGGAGGAATGGTTTTCCACCTGCAGCAGGAAGGAACTGAACCACTGATCTTTGGCCGCACCGAACTTACCAATCATGTCACGCTGCAGTGGCAGGAACTGGTCCGGATACAGCTGGTTGTATTTCGCGAACTCCTTCGCACTCTGTTTGAGGATAATTTTGTAGGAGGAGTTACCCCATGCTGCACGGGCCGCACTGGAGGCCTTGTCAGAGTCAAAGTCGACGATGTTCTGTGTGATGGTGATATAGGCACCGGTATGACGGCGGGCGGTACGGTAGCCTTTCTCAATAAATTCACCGACCTTGTGATTTTTGAAGTCCAGCAGACGCCAGCCTTCATCAATGACGTTCAGTTTCTTGAGGTTACGCGGCGTGCGGTACATCCGGTTCTCAATGTAAATGATAAGGCTGAACATCACCGCAACCAGCAGGGACGGACGGTCTTCCAGTCCGCCCAGCTCCAGCACCACCATTTTCGCATCATCCCGCAGGGACGGCTCATCGGAGTTGAAATACTGGCCATAAGTGCCGTTAGCAGTGTACTGGTCAAGCAGCACAATCATTTCGTCCAGACGGCTGCGGATGGTCGGTGACTCGACATACTGGTCGTTATCACGGGCGTTTTTCAGGAAATCCACCACATCATCGATGCGCGCCCTGTTCTTTTTAGCCAGCCAGGAGGCCCTGACCGCCTGCAGCAGCAGACCTTCATGCACTTCATCCAGGTTACCGTTGGGGCTGGCCATCACCGACAACTGGTCACGGACACGCTCCGCTGACTGGTCAATATCGGTGATGTTCGCAAACGGGTTAAAACGCAAGGTTTCACCGTCCAGATACACCCCGCCCATGTTCTCACACAGGGACTTATATCCATCCCCCATGTCAAACACCACGGCAAAGCCCCCGGAGTCCAGCACGCTGCGGATAAGGGGCTGTATCAGTCCGGTTTTACCGGCCCCGGAGGTGCCACAGACCGCCATGTTGTAGTTGGTGTTATTCATCCCCCGGAAGAAAATATCGATAAACGCCAGCTGGTTACGGTAGGTGGGTGCCAGCAGACCTGCCGGTGTCAGGGGGTTATCCGCCACTAACGGCATCAGGTTGGCCACATTAAAGCTCTCTGCGCGCTGAACCACACCGGCCTCTTTCAGCTGTTTAAACAGCCCTTTCCCGGCCATAAAGGGAAGGCAGGTCAGGAAATTGCGCATGTGGTTAAAGCGCGGTGAAATCAGCTCAAAACCGTTTTTACGGAAGCTGTTCAGGATGTCCTGCTCCACTTCCAGCGCCGTTTCATTATTGTCCTTGCAGAATGCTGTGATGTTGAGGAAGTAGGACACCACGGAGGACTGACCGGAGCCCAGCCGCTGACGCAGTTCCCCCCACTCCTTCGCCTCTTTCTCCACGGACGGAAACCATTTGGCATAGGAGGTCTTCGACTTTTTCTCCAGGTCCATGTACTTCAGGTTGGCTTCGCTGTGGGTTTTCACCTGGTCTTCCACCACCAGAGTCAGCGTCAGGATGAACGGACAGGAGATGGACAGTTCCGGGTTCAGCAGGTTGCTGTAGTTGTCGGCCATATTCCACAGGAAGGCGATTTCCGGGTTACGGGCCAGATGGAAATTCAGGATACGGGCCGTGCTGTTCCTGCCGTTCTCACGCAGGCCCAGCGTCAGGTAATCTGCCCGGACCTTCAGGTCAAAACTGTCTTCCACACACTGATAATTCAGATCAGAATACGGGTCCAGCTGACGTCTTTTCGGGTACAGGGAGTCCGGGTTATGGTTAATCATCTCCCCGACAATATCGATAAAGGCCTGTGCATCCACCGTCTGTGTGGTGATACTGGCCCCCTGTAACGACGCCCGGATGATTTTCACCAGGTTTTCCATTTCCAGAATGTCGGCCCGGCTTTTTTTCTTCGAAGGAGAACAGTACGAGATAAACACCCGGTAATGGCGCAGGGTCAGGGGCAGATTCATCCCCTCCGGCAGCGGAAACTGTGTCGCTGCCGCTTTCATATAATAGGCCCGGGTAATGGCGTTAAACCGTTCAGCCTGTTCACCTGACCAGGAGAACTCACGCAGCCCGTATTCAATCCTGTCACCAACCAGTTGACTGGACATCAGATGGATACACAACGGAATACCGCGCGGCAGTTTGGTGCGCAGCATGTGATCGAGGGCCTCCACAATGGACTCATTCGCCCCATTGATGGGAATGGCTTCCAGCATAAAGCCCATCGTGGTGTCATTCATGAACAGACCGGATTCCTGGTTGTAATCACGGTACGGCAGCAGACGGCTGAACTGCGGGAAGCTCATTTCGCCCAGAACTTCATTGGCCTTTGCGGATTCGTCAGGCAGTTTCAGTGCTGTGACGAGGGAGTTAACCGCCTGAGTGACGGCCTCAAGTGGGTTATTCACATGAATTCCTTAGTTGAAAAATAAAGCGAGAAATGCGGTAGCCATGAAGGGAATACCTGTAATTAACGCGCCATTTCCCGGCGCATATACAAAGATTTCTGTTTTCTGAATATCCACTCATGTTCATCCGGAATTAAATCACTATATTCTGCGACTGACTTATGCATAATGTTTTCTCTGTCTTTCCTGATACGCCTGACATTCAACGCACAACGTCACACCAGGAAATATTTTCCGCCGGGCTTCCGGAATAGGATTTCCGCATGCTTCACAGAGATAAACAGGAATACCATGAGCATTTATTTTCTGGCGTATCCGGTTTATTCCTGTCATGGTCAGTTGTTCTGTCACTGAATATGCTTCATCGGCTTCATCACTCACGGAATATTCCTCCCGACATGTTCTGACACGCTACCGCCCATCCCTTTTCACGCACAGGGCACTCGTTTTACAGGCAGATTTTGAATACAGAAAGCCCGCCGGCATTGCCGGCTGATATACAACTTCAGGGCCAGTTAATTAATACGTGGTTTTCCCCACGCAGACGGTTTAATAACAAAAAACACGCTGGATGGCTGATGATAAACATCCTGGTTATCAATATAAGGCGCTATCCATAATGCTGCCGTCTGCCCACCCGTTCTTAGCGGACGAGGAGGTGTTACCGGCGTAACTGAACTGACCGGGACAACCGTTTTCACTTCCCGGGCTGCAGTAAACAGCGGGCGAGGTGTCAGCAGTTTCTGCTCCGGAAGTGTCGTCACCGCAGGTCTGCTGCCGGACGGAGTGGTCGCGGTGACGGTCTGCACCGGCATTGTCCGGAAGTTCCCTTCAGCCAGGCGCGGCAGTGATGCCGCAACCGGCTTTGCTTCTGAGGACTGCTCCAGTTTTTTGGCCTTCTCATTGGCCTGCTCCATCGTCATACAGGTATCGGATGTGGTGGCGTTACACTCAAATTCCGTACTGGTTCCGGCACAGCCGGAAAGTAATAAGGTCCCCAGCAGAGGAATAAATAAAGAAATCTGTTTCATTGTCCCTCACCTTTCTCATCGCAGTTCACAAAATCCTTCTTCAAATCCCTGACCGTACAGGTTTTTACAATGTCAGGATTTTCAAAAACCGTACTCCGTGATGATTTATAAACATATGCCACAATGCGTTTCCCACCCGCATCAGGTTCTGGTGCACTGACTTCACATAACGGAGGTGTTATTCCGGACTCATACAGCACCGGATAATTTATTTTTTTGACGCTGCCATCAGAAACCAGCTTATTCATCGAAGGGTTCCTTATATTTCTGAATTCTTCATCACACCGACAGCAGTCATATTAAAATTGTCCGGCAATGACTCAGAACCGAATTTCTCCGGTGCAGGAAGTACGATTCTTTTGGCGCAGTTACTGAGAACAGCATGCATAAAATCATCTGACACGGTTTTACCCGGCACAGAGAGGGCTGTAATAACATTAATATTACGCATGTTCATTTTTATCTCCGTTGCTTCTGTTTGTTCGGTCATCAGGGAAATAAACATGGCATTTCCTGATTTTTTTCGGCAGGGAAGCATCTTCCGTAAGAACTTCCTTCAGATGTTCATCTGCAGTTGCGACCCGGACACATTTCATTTTTCCGGGTCGCATCGGATATTTTCCGGAGATCACCGCCAGCGAGACATACATCAGTGCCAGCGTTGCCCATAATGCGGTGAACAGTTGCATCAGAGACTGGTCAGTCTCCCTGGCATATTCTGCAGCATCCCCCCGGCGAAAACCGCACGTTACAGACGGAGGCATCGCTAAATCGGAACCAAAACTGTTCGAGCAGTATCGGACCGGATACAGCCCGGCTGGCGTTCTGCCCCTTACAAACTCGATCTCCTGAACCAGCAATTTCCCCGGTGTGGTGTTGTCCTTCCATAAAACCAGTAACGCCAGCAGAGCCATTGTGGCCAGCGGCAGAATGACGGCGTATTTCAGACACCAGAACAACCAACACAGGCCCTGGGCAACAACATACCGGGTGGCATGGCATATCTGACGGAGTGACATATTATTTGCCATCGTTGCCCCCTCCCTGGCTGCCGGACATAAACTGCTGCGGATTCAGGTTGCCCAGCTGCTTCAGCATCTGGTCAGTATTAAAGCCGTTAAGATGACTTTCAGCCGATGGCGGAACAGGAACCGGACTTTCCTGATTCTCTTCTTCCGCTCTGCTCTGCGTGCGTTCCAGCGCCATCTCTTCCACGGTTTTCAGCTGGAAGCCGTCCTGGAACACCACGGTCACTTCGTTGCCCGCACCAATCGGTATCACCGGGTGATACTGTTCGGCACGTTTGATGTAGTAGTCACTGAGCGTCTGTGCGGCTTTCGATGCGCCGCCACCGATACCCATTTTCAGGACATCACCAGCCCCGTAAGCGGCTGTGGCACCCAGCCCGACAGCCGGCTGGGAGGCGCGCTCCATTCCCTGACCGATACCGTCAACAAATCCCGCGCCCCATGCCCAGCCGAGGATTTTGCCGTTACGCATCACCACTTCGCCCTTGATACCGTTTTTACCCCGGAAGCTGACATGCCCCTTAATCGGCATATCAATGGTTTTGCCGTCCTTCAGGCAGCTGATATTGCGGGTGCGTACAATGGCACGTTCACTGGACACATCCCCCCAGGCTTCCAGCCCCACAAAACATCCCGTTGCGTCATACGTTTTGCTGTTCGGCATTTCCACCAGACCGGTGATACGCAGCTGCATCGGCACCGTGGATTCATTACCGGTGACTGAGGCATTGGCATCCGCTCCTTCAATCAGCATGGCTTTCGCAAAACTTCCTGACGGAATGTACGGCAGTGATGGTCCCTGTTTTCCCTCATTACGGGTGAACACCTTACGCTGTATCCGGTTAGGCACCGGTACAGACTGGTACGTCACCTGCGGTGGTGGCGTGACACCATTACCTGGATAAAACGTCGTCGGCGGTGGAACAGCAACGCTGCCCTGCGGCGGGAAGGATACGGGGGTGTTTCCTGGCTGTGGTTCGCCTTCCGGGCCGGGCGGTGAGGCAGGCATCTGCGGTACAGGCTCACCGGTCGCGGTGACAGGATTTGCACCCAGGGCTTTCACCTGCTCTGCCAGGGCGGCATTGTCCTGTCCCAGCTTTTCAATACGACGCTGGTCATCACCGCGCTGTTTGTTCAGGACATCCAGCTCGCGACGGATTTCCTCATACTGCTTCTGCATCTGCGCTGCCGTCACCTGCATCTCTGTGGTGGCATGCTGACGCACCTTGTCATCAAAGGTCGTATCCACCACACCGGTCATATCCGGCACGGGTTCCTGTTCAGCCACGGCCTCACCGTTACCGGACATGTCCACATCAGACAGATACAGTGCACCACCAATCGCGGAGGCTGCACCGACAACCACAATCCCCAGCCACAGGTACTGCTTGCGTTTCACAATGGTATTGATACTGGCCATCAGTTGCCCTCCCCGTCACGGATGACATACACATCCATGCGCGCACCTGCCAGTAACTGGCTGGCAGGCTGGCTGAACATCACGGCACGGGTTCCCGGCTGCCAGAAATCACTTTCCCGGATACTCAGAGCAGACAGCGTTTTATTTTCCACGGCAAAGCGGACCATCTTCAGGTGATTCCCCGTCCATACGGCATCTGCCACTGAAGACAGCCCCGCCGGGGCCTGCAGGGTTTCCTTTGTCACCGGGACCTGATACCAGCCGGCGGGTAATTTTCCGCCACGGACGGCCTGGCTGATGGTCACAAGCAGGGATTCGTAAGGCGTGGACGTTTCCCACGCACCGGCTTCTTCTCCGGTTCCGCGCAGGTCACTGACCAGCTGAATGGTACGCCCCGCGCCTTCACGGGGAACGGCCTGAATGGAAAGATTCAGACCACGTTCTGTTTCCAGAATGAACGTAAAGGGCTTTTTGTTGACGGTGGCCACCACCACACCGCCGGAGGCGGTCTGCTCATTATTGGTCAGGGCACCATCCAGACTGTTCACGGCGATAATCCGGTCACCGGGAACGGTAAACAGATTCGGGCTGGTATTGCTGATGGCAATACTAGCCTGACCACCGTTCACCATTGGCACCACGGTGGGGGCCAGCGTACCGTTTGCGGCCATCACGCTGCAGGAAAAAAACAGGCTGCCGAATATTATTGCCGTATTATTTTTTCTCATCGTCTGTTTCCCCGAAATTATCCAGCCAGGTCACCCCGTTTTCCCGCTTCAGAATAAGGATGTAATGTTTGATATCAGTGAAAGGTTTTGAATCACCAATCCAGGTTTTAAGCACACCACGAATTTCCACACGACCATACTGAGGCCAGACACGAACACTGGTCTGGAAAAAGGCTGAGTTCACGTTATCGTTTTTAATACGCTTCGCTTCTTCAGCCAGAATAACTTTCATCTGATTCTGTGCGCCCGGGCGGATATATTGCAGAAGCGCCTGATGTGAGGCATCGACGGTTTCTGATGAAACATTCAGACGGAGGGCAATAAATGACAGCGCCATCTGCTGTAAATAAGAGGCGTCGGCACTGTTCTGTGACACGGCAAAGGGGGCATTAAATGCCATTGGCGTCACGGCAGTGCGTTGCTCATTCTGAAGACGGTAGTTATTCACCCCCTGAATGACGTTAACAGAGAGGCTGAGAACAATAAGCACTGACATAAATATAAAGGCGATGGCCATTACACGACTGGTACTTAAACGGGCACCGTGTTCCATATAACAATCCTGGTATCAGTTCTATTTAATCCACTGCCGGAAACACGAATCGGGAACATTATGAAAAATACCGCGCAGCAGGGCTGTTGGCATATACCAGTAAATCAGATCTCGTAACCAGGAGCTGCCCCGCCCTTTTTTCAGTTTTTTAATCCCGAAATAAACCAAAACCGCTGCACCAATACCGAACAGATATTTTGATGTTGTGATACCCCAGCCAATACAGATTGCTGCGGGGATCAGTTCATCCAGTGGCAGGCCAAACCAGCGGCTCTGGTTGGTCAGTGTTTCCGGGAAACGATATTTCTTAAGTTTATTCTCGTCTCCCGACATCGTTTTATTTCAGGCCAACGACGGCCATACCCACAGCAATAAATACAGAGATGATGGCAAAACCGGCCAGGAACTTGACGTTTTTGGTCATCATGTACATGACAGCACCGACCAGAACTTCAGCCAGAACAACCCATTTAACAACACTGGAGTCCTTACCGAAGGTCGCCTTAACCGTGGAGTTACCACTTGCCATCAGGTCCTGACTACCGGAAGCCATCGCCAGTTGCGGGAAGAACATCATCAGAACAGCAGCCGGGAGCACAGCGCGTACCAGGCGAAGCATATTCAGACGAGTGAATTTGGAAAAAAACGACTTCTTTTTGACGGGCGCAGAAGCACCCTGAACACTTAAAACGGCGTCCATATGATTCCTCTGTTTAATATTGATAGTAAAAAATAAAACTCTTTATATATCGTCTATGTCTTCAGCTTCCTCCTTTACTAAAGATGCATTATAAAAGTCGGGAAAACGATCGAGATGATCTTTTAGTCTAATGAACACCTCATTAGTTTTTGTTCTTCCGCTACGATCCCTGGCTGCTAAAAGTTTCTGATTAGTTGTCTCATCCAGTATTAATAAGACTTTGTTACCTGGTGCGGCTCTGGTTCTCCCTCTGCTCACGTTCCCTCCGCATAATTACTTGAGATAATAAAATATAATCATATAAATCATCTTTAATGAAAACAAAAATAGAGTAAATTATATTAACAAAAACGGGAACCAATGGTTCCCGCAAAGTAACAATAAGTTAACAGCTTATCTTCCCAATATTTCTTTTACTTTAGCATATAAAGGAAGTATCTTTTCCGTTCTAATCATTTCATCCAACCAGAGATCTCTAGAACTAAATCCATATCGTTTAAATAATTTCATGGTTTTCTTCTTTGATTTAGACACAGTGATATTCATCTTTGCTGATGAATAATGATGGCTAAACCCTATCAGATATGGCTCAATGCCTACATATTCATCAGAGGGTACAATTAATTCATTGGAGTATTTAGACACAACAAACGATGACAGATTATCATTTGCTACCCAAATAAACCTCCAGATAAAGAAATAGCCGCATGGTGTTATAACACTTTCTATGATCACACTCCATAACGTATTATTAAGTAATATGTCACTATTACAATTTACACCATAAATAGAAGAGCATGATTCAATCTCTGCTCTGGATAACTGTAATTTACATTCCAACGTTAAACTATCAAACCATTCATCACATGAATTAAATGACGATCTGATAAGTTTTTCAAAGCAGTTATTTTCCTTAATAAAAGAACCATCCTCGAAGCGGACACATACAGGATATTTTAAAAACGAAATAGCCTCTCCAAGACTATGAGGGAAATGCAATTGACTGATGAGTGCTCTTTCTCTACGATCCATCGCACACATAGGAACCTCCGTTAAGGATTCTATGGACAGTCGATGCAGGGAGTGGCTGCTCCCTGCATCGGCGATTTTCAGTTTCAATTTTTAACGTGGCATTAACCACGTAATTAATATACTATATTATTCTGATTATTGTCATCAGTTCGAACCATAAAAACTCTGATATTTGAACAAAGTCAAAATTTATTTCTCTTTATTCATCATCATTTTTTGGAAAGAACCTTTCCATCTCAACCGACACCTTCTCTCTGATATCTTCAACCATATTGGCATATTCAAACTTCGGGTTTCCGGAAACATGAGGACTAAGAGACTCAATACCTAAAATCTTTGCCACCGTTGACTGCGTTTTTACAACACATTCAAGAAGAAGTTTATTAAACTCTGCCTGATTAAATGCTGATTCTTTACGCTCCATCTGAGCTTCATATACACGAAGCCCTAACTCAAGAAGCATTGAAGCTGTTGCTGAAAAACTGACATCTTTTTCTCTTGCTCCCTCCTGTCGGCGTTTTTCAATAATAGCATTTATTTTTTCATAAGCATCATTGCTGATATACAGGTTTACCTTAGCCATTAGAGATTACCTTTTTTAAACATAAAATAAAGTTAATTTCGAAACACTAAAATTCACAATGGAAACAGGAACGCGCCGCTAGCAGCGCCCCTAGCAGTATCCTATAAAAAAACACACCGCGCCGCTAGCAGCGGCCCCCTAATATAAAACAATGTTTTTTATAAAAATAGTCAGTACCACCCCTACAAAGCGGTGCAGACACGGTGCCATAGCCGCGCCTACACCGCTGTTTTAAATAAATCTGATTTAAACAATATAAATTCATGAATATAAGCATATGATATTAAAATCAAATCAGCAAAAACTTGTTTTTGCGTGGGGTGTGGTGCTTTTGGTGGTGAGAACCACCAACCTGTTGAGCCTTTTTGTGGAGTGGGTTAAATTATTTACGGATAAAGTCACCAGAGGTGGGAAAATGAAAAAATGGATGTTAGCCATCTGCCTGATGTTTATAAATGAGATCTGCCATGCCACTGATTGCTTTGATCTTGCAGGCCGGGATTACAAAATAGATCCTGATTTACTGAGAGCAATATCATGGAAAGAATCCCGTTACCGGGTTAATGCCATCGGTATTAATCCGGTAACGGGATATGGCAGCGGACTGATGCAGGTAGATTCCCAGCATTTTAACGAACTGGCCCGCTATGGAATTAAGCCGGAACATCTGACAACAGATCCCTGCATGAACATTTATACCGGTGCTTATTATCTGGCAATAGCCTTTAAAAAATGGGGCGTCTCCTGGGAGGCCGTTGGTGCATACAATGCTGGATTCAGGAAGACCGAACGCCAGAACCAGAGACGTCTTGCCTACGCATCAGATGTTTACCGGATTTATACCGGGATAAAAAGCAGTAAAGGTATCCGGATTCCGGCCACGAAGAAATCACTTCCGGAAATTAACAGCGTGCAGAACAATTAATCTTACAGGCATTGTCAGATACCGGTTATGCCGCAAAAGCGGCATGGAAGGCCACACACAAAAATATCATATGAGTGACAATACTGACTGGCCGAAGCCCCGCGAAGCAGTAACCCATCTTATATATACCCGGTAACTGCGCAGCCTCCTGCCAGACCATTTTTCGCGGGCACAATATTTACAGACAACCGAAAAGCCAGTTGATGAAATTGAGGTATATCAGACGACACAGCGATGCCGAAGAATGATAATATAAGTAAAGCCCCGAAATTTTTTCGGGGCTTTACTTATATTATCATGACTTCCACTTTCTGAACTGTTCGGCAATCACCCACAACGCCTTGTTGATTCTTATATCACCATCAATACCTGTAATGGCTCTTGTCCTGGTATTTTTCCCGGAGGCACTTCGCCCCGATAATCCACCTTTTATCATATTCTCCTGAACCCGCTGCCAGGTTGTCCAGAGATCGTTCTGTTTATCCTCCCAACGACGGGGAGTAATTATTTGTTCAGGCGTCACTGGCGTTTTATTTTCATCTTCATACCTGACCATCAGTGCAGCTCTGCCAAATAAATGTTGCTCGTCACTGTTAAGATGAATTTCTTTCATCGCCTCCATATTATCAGTGACCTTATCAAAGACACCGAGCACTTCATACGCGCCCTCTATAACCTGCCCGACAATATCACCTTTATGTGGAACGCGGATTTCGCCAAAATTATTTCCGCACACCAGGCCATTTGTGCAGACAAAACGAAAAATTCCGGGGATCATCTGATAACTGGATGAACCATCATGTGAATTAAGCAGGATAATTTCAGGAACTTCCTGCCCGTTAATATGCCCTTCCCTGCGAAGACGTAACATATGTTTACTGTATTCGCGACGTCCCAAATCACGAACCCGACTCTGACAGGCAAAGAATGGCTGGAAACCTTCATCACGTAACTTATTGATGATATTGATTGTTGGAATATACGTATAACGTTCACTCCGGGACTCATGTTTATCACCGGAAAATACCGAAGGCACGAACTGCATTAATTCATCATCCGTTAAAGGACGTTCACGGCGGATGGAATTATACCGACCAAAACGGGAAGCTAATCGCATAACAGCTACTCCTTTATGAAAGAATAAATTTAATAAAAAATTTTTCCGCTTAATATCATCCCCCCCCCCGATCTCCATTAACAAGATTGCAACAATCAGGAGAGATATTCATCACATCCGGTCAGCAGATCGCCCGGATATCGAGGCCGGCACGCTTAATCTGACGCAGGAACTGTTTGAAGTGATCGGCTTCCGCAATGTTGATATGGCGGAACTGCGTATCCACACCCCGGCTGAGCGCGTAGCTATAGCTGAAGGCCATCTTTTCCGGGTGGCTTTTGCGATATTTTTTCAGCTCAGTCAGGCTGCTGAATTCCAGGACGTCCCACTCTTCCCCGGTGTTTTTTTTCTTCCCGGCAACAAGAAGCGTGTACGACGCGGTGTTAACGTGGATATTTCGGGTACTCATCCTGCTTTCTCCTCTCTCTGGTTTTCAGCCCCCATCATCTTTTGAGTTTCGGGAGCCGCGGTTTTGACGTTTTGCGGGGACCTGCCTTTTGTTCCCTCCGGTATTCACCATCACCTTTTTGAGAACCTTCGCCGCAAGGGGCATCACTGCCACGGCCTGACACACCTGTCCTGGGCAGAACGCAAAATTTTTTACCGGGTTTTGGGTAAAAAATTTTGTGGGCTGTTCATTTACCCTGGACAGTCAGTGCGGCAGGTTGTGGCTGTATCAGCCCCGGCGACAGGGACTCATACGGGTGTGTGGCACCCGGCAGGCAATGAGCAGGGACCCGCCGCAACGACGTGAAGCGCGGTTTGCGAAACGGCGTTGCCCCTTACATCCCGACGGCCTTTTGCCGGGATGCCGGGAGCGCAGGCCACGGCGCGACAGAGGCGGCGCGACCGGAACGGTCGCTGCAAGCCAGGGTTTCGCGTCAGGGATGGAAGCCCGCCAGGGCGGAGACAGCTTCGCTGGCTCCGTTCACGACAGCCCGCCCCGCCAGGGGGACGCCCGGAAAAGCCATAAGCAGGAGAGGAACGGAAAGAAGAGGAAGAAGAGGAAGAGGAAAAAGAAGAAGAACAGTAACAGGCACGGTAACCACAGAAAAATAACATCAGAAAAAAACATTCCGGACACATCACAAACAGGAAGGGTAACGGGCGACGCGTCAGCGTGGCCCGCTTCCCTTCCGGCAGGCGTCAGCCTGCCAGGGGTTTTCGCGCGGGCTGACAGGCGGCCTCCACCGCCTGCCCTGTATCACCTGTTTCTGCTGCCCTGTAAGATGTAGTGACCGCCCAGGAAAACAGCCTGCTGATTCGCCACAAAATCGCAGATTTCATCAACAATCTGCGCGGTGGTGAGCGGTTTCTGCCCCATTTCACGACGTCGCGCATTAATCACGGCTTTGTAATTGCGCAGAATTTCGCGGGTTTCTGTGCTGATATTCATGACATGTGCTCCCCGTCCAGCGCCTGTAACACAACGTCCATTGCTTCGCGTTCCTCCCTGACGAACGCATCACCGTCGCCCCCGTTCTCACTCCCGACGGCATACAGGCGCTTCATTTCACTGCCTGCCAGCGCCATCACTTTTTCCAGCATCACCGCCGGAACTGTCACCTGACGGCTGGCACGCTTTTCTTCCATCAGCTCACGAACAACGTCGTGAACAATGCTGACATCCGCACCATATTCAAAGGCATCGTCCAGCCGCTGCATGACGGTTTCCAGCTCATCGTCTGACAGGTTCCAGTCCTGGGCTATGTGGCGCACATCCCCACGGGTCAGCACCACGGCAAAAACGCATTCACTGTCCGGCACGTCTGTATCCAGTACATCGCGGATGATTTCTTTAACAGTACAGTACATGTTCTCGTCTCCTTTACAGGGGCGGCATTGCCGCCCCGTCCGTTAATCAGTCCAGTGCCGCGTAAATCGCGTTGCATTCGGGGTGAAATTCGATGTGACGCCACAACTGCGCATCGCGCATCCGGTAAAGCTGGGTCAGTCCTACATCCCCGCTGTCGTGGTACAGCCACAACTGGCGGTTAATCACAAGGGAAGTCAGAATGATGCCTGCGGCATCGGCGCTGACCGTGCGGTCAAACCAGTTTTCACCGTTGACCAGATGAAAACGGTCGCCATCCGGCATCATGTAACCGCCACCGTCCGGCAGGCGGATGAAGTGCCAGAAGCCTCCCTGATATTCCGGCATCATTTTTTGCGCCAGCGCGTACACATACGCCTCGGCATACAGAAAATCGTTGCCAAACAGGTAAGGCAGAAAGGAGAGACGGTCGCACTCTTCAACGTTCAGAGTGACAGGTTTCGCATATTGCATGATGTTTTCCTCCGTTATTCACATATTCCGCGATACCGGGCGGTGCCGTGCCTCCATAAAAGCCGGGCGATAAGGCGGGGATGCACAGGGCGCAAGGGAAGCCGCAGCCTGACGCACACGGCTGGCGGGAGTTGGAGGGTGAGACCGCGAAACCTGAGCGGGTGAACGACCGGAAAATCACGGCAGACGGGAAGGAGGGACCGGGTGACCGCAGCGGCGAAGCGTACCCTTGCATCCCCCCAGCCCGGCTAAGATGGAGGCACGGCACCGCCCGCACACGACACGGCGGCCACATAACTGAAAACCCACAAGGCCATGCCTGCATGGCCGGGTAAAGCGGAGCCGGCGGCGACTTCCTTTGTGCTCTGTCCGGGGACCGGCAGAAAAAAAGCGGGGATTTTCCCCGCCATCATCAGCCCCTGATTTTTGCCAGGGCATCCGCCATGCTGCGGATTTCGGCCCGGGCTTCCCGGACAACTTCCCGCAGAACACCACGGTCAAACCACTGGCGGGGCGGTTCATCCGGTATACGCAGCACATCGCAGGCCAGCCCACTAGACAGGATATGTTCAATACAATCGCTGACCAGATACATTTCCACCGCCGAAAAACGTGCACCCCGGTTCAGGATGGCATCGAGCACCACGGGCAGGTTTTCGTCGTCCTCATCGAGCCAGCAGGGGTGATCGCTTTCCTTCACGACCAGGCGAAAGCGGCGCGTCTGGCGGGTCAGTAACGTCTGACCGGTAGTGGTCAGCGCCGCCCGGATACGCCGCATATCTTCTGCCACCCGGCAACTGACACTGCGTACCGCATCGCGCACCGCCGCAAGTACAGCCCTGATTTCGTCTTCGGTCAGCCATTCACCGGCATACGGAAAAGACACCTGCGTTCCGTCTGCCGGAAGCACCGGCAGCGACTGCCACTGACTGCCGGACAGAACAAGTTCCGCTCCGGTTCCGGTCAGTTTCTGAATGGCGGAGGCCAGGTGCGGCGGCAGTACGCCGCCGTGGCGGTTAACGAGTAACGTCGCCAGCCGGGGCGCATCCAGCAGAACATAAATGCTGATCCAGCCCGGATACTTCGGGTTACGCTGGTCGACATCCGTCTCTTCCGGCCAGCCCTGCGCCAGCAGCAGGTTACGGGCGTGACGACAAATCAGTGCGTTCAGCGTTGTGTTTTCGTTCATGATTAATCGTTCTCCCTGTATCGCCGCCCGCAGGCGGCGATAACATCAGCCGTTTTCGTGTGTGTTGTTTTTCAGCAGGATGCGGGCCTGATTAACCACCGCCTGACGGCGGGTAACGCATTCCGGGACGGCGAGGCCGTAATCACGGGCGGCCCATTCACGTTTCCACAGTGCCTGTTCGGCGGTCTGAATCAGGGACGCCAGCAGTTCAGCCGGGACGGTCACCTAGCGGTTTTCGCTCACGTTGCTGATAATCTCCATCGCCGCGGCAGAAGAAATACCGGACTCAATTCGCTGGTCTTCCGGGATGTCCTCCAGGCGCGCCAGGACGGTCCTGATTTCAGGATCGGACAGGGAAATATCCATTCCGTCAGCGAGGGCCTGAATCTCTTCCGGGGACCAGATAACCAGCATCAGCGGTGTATATCCCGGATACTTTGCTGCCAGCTCCCGGCATAGCGTTTCGCATGTTCCGTACATTCTCGTCTCCTTCTCAATCTTTAAAGCACGCATCCAGTTCCAGAATTTCGGTATACGCCTCCATGAACAGGCGATTGGCGCGATACAGCGTCTGGCGTGCCAGGCGTTCAACAAGCACATCGGAATCAAAGCGACAGCGATGCTCCATATCGTTCAGCCTAGCCCGAAGGTCACACATGGTGTTGGCCACCTCCGCCACGTCGGCGCGAAGTTTTTTATGTCTGGCATAGTTCATTTACGCAGCCTCCGGCATAAACCAGTCATCATTTGCGGCCCCCTGCTGCATGGCCCGCTGTACGGCAGCCAGACGTTGCTGTCCGGCACGGTGATACTGTTCAAGCAGCTCGATACCGATATACCGGCGTCCGGACTGAAGGGCGGCCACACAGGTTGAGCCGCTGCCTGCAAACGGGTCCAGCACAATCGCGTTCGGGTGTGTGAAGCTCTCAATCAGTGGTTGCAGGCTGGTAACAGGCTTTTCCGTCGGGTGATGACGATTGCCTGAATATTTCCAGCCCAGCACGTCGGGCAATGGCTTCTGAGGCAGCGCCGGACGCCCTTTTGCCAGGATGTAAGCGCATTCGTGGCGATAGCCCACATATGCGGCCTTCGATGTGTAGGTTTTGGTAAACACCAGGTGGCCAACCACGCTGAATCCCGCATTTTTCCAGGCGGCCATAAAGCGATCGACGCGGTTCCAGCCATAGAAGCTCACCATCAGCGCATCTTTTTTCAGCACGCGGTACATTTCATTACAGGCCGGTTGCAGCCATTCATCGGTTTTATCGCCGGCGATGGTACGCCCCTGACGGTCACGGAAACCGACGAGATATGGCGGGTCGGTGAGGATGAAATCGACAGCATTGCCCGGAAACGTGGCCATAACACGCACGCAGTCACCCTGGATAAAACGGGACATAACAGCACTCCTTCTCTTACAGAGGGCACCGGGAGGGCGCCCCTGTGGCGCCCGTTCCCCGCGGCCTGTGGGCTGTTCACCGCGTCCGGTAACGGGTCAGGCCGACCGTGGAATATCGCAGCCGTCGTCTTTTTGACGGCGAGAATATGCCGCGAAAGCGGCTTGAAGGGCGTTCATCAGAAAAGGGCGACGGGCTGGCGTACACTGTCACCGATGCCAGCCGGGAGCGGTAAAAGCGCCCGTCCCGTGCCCGGCCGGACGCGGGACACTGACCACAGGCAGCGTTCCTGCCGCGCCGCGTCAGCCGGCGCAGTAAAAAGAGGAGCCCGGCGACATCCTTTACCGGAAAAGAAACGGGCGGTTGCCCGCCAGTCTCCGTCATACTTCATCCACCGTAATGCGCCACCTTGTCGACTATCCACTCCGGCGCAGTGACTTCCGGCAGCTCATCATCATCTGTCGGGGAAGACCATTCCAGTTCCCCCCACAGCACATCAACAAGCTCTCCACGCTCATATCGCTGCCAGCCACAGAAATTGCAGCCCTGCTCGGCGTACCAGTGCTCCAGCGTGCAACTGAAACGGCGGCTTAATACTGCAATAACGTCGCTTTCCGGCTGACACCACGGCGTGTCGAAATCAACCTGAATGAAGTTGTCTCCCTGACTGCTGATATTCACCTCATACCCACAAGGCCACTTCACGCCATACTGTTCCGTATACCAGTGATATGCAGAAGGAACACCGTTCAGAACACCACCGTTAAAGCCATTCACTTCAACATCCAGGCGAGTGGACAGAACCGTCAGCAGGTCAAACGGCATGGTTTTTCCGGCAGGACGTTGTCACACAGACGGTTCCACCACACTGATACATCCTCGTTACTCCAGATGTCGCACCAGTCACCTCTTTTTGGGGTGAAAAGAGCGGTAATGCTTTCCCTGGCATCATCCGGTAATTCTTCCCAGCGACGCCGGCCAGTACCGCTCTGCAGCCAGAGTTCATGCAGCATCAGGCAGTTTTGCTCATCAAGAAGTACACCATCCTGCAGGTGTGTCAGCCAGCGGGTGAACGCGATATTCTCCGGCGATACAACGCCACGCCCGGCAGCCGTCAGTCCGGGGCATGGTTCAAACCGCACATCTTCAGTGGTCTGCAGAAGTCCGGCACTTCCGGCCAGAAACAGCTGAATACCTTCATTTGTGGCGCGGCGATAAAGCGGTGTGACTGCACCGCTGGCCAGTCGTTTAATCTCAGCGATCTGTGCCGGTTCACCAGAAAAATACATACGATTCGAGCACCAGTTTGGCATGGGAATTCTCCTCTCACATGCGGCCTCCATCAGGCCGTGCCGCACCTGTAACCGGGCGACCGCATACGAATGCAGATGCGGCCCCGAAGCCGCAGCGCGTGGAGGAGGAACGACGAAACGTGACCGGGTGAGGAGGCCGGCGACAGCGACACACTTGCATCGGATGCAGCCCGGTTAACGTGCCGGCACGGCCTGGGTAACCAGGTATTTTGTCCACATAACCGTGCGCAAAATGTTGTGGATAAGCAGGACACAGCAGCAATCCACAGCAGGCATACAACCACACACCGAGGTTACTCCGTTCTACAGGTTACGACGACATGTCAATACTTGCCCTTGACAGGCATTGATGGAATCGTAGTCTCACGCTGATAGTCTGATCGACAATACAAGTGGGACCGTGGTCCCAGACCGATAATCAGACCGACAACACGAGTGGGATCGTGGTCCCAGACTAATAATCAGACCGACGATACGAGTGGGACCGTGGTCCCAGACTAATAATCAGACCGACGATACGAGTGGGACCGTGGTCCCAGACTAATAATCAGACCGACGATACGAGTGGGACCATGGTCCCAGACTAATAATCAGACCGACGATACGAGTGGGACCGTGGTCCCAGACTAATAATCAGACCGACGATACGAGTGGGACCGTGGTCCCAGTCTGATTATCAGACCGACGATACGAGTGGGACCGTGGTCCCAGACTAATAATCAGACCGACGATACGAGTGGGACCGTGGTCCCAGTCTGATTATCAGACCGACGATACAAGTGGAACAGTGGGCCCAGAGAGAATATTCAGGCCAGTTATGCTTTCTGGCCTGTAACAAAGGACATTAAGTAAAGACAGATAAACGTAGACTAAAACGTGGTCGCATCAGGGTGCTGGCTTTTCAAGTTCCTTAAGAATGGCCTCAATTTTCTCTATACACTCAGTTGGAACACGAGACCTGTCCAGGTTAAGCACCATTTTATCGCCCTTATACAATACTGTCGCTCCAGGAGCAAACTGATGTCGTGAGCTTAAACTAGTTCTTGATGCAGATGACGTTTTAAGCACAGAAGTTAAAAGAGTGATAACTTCTTCAGCTTCAAATATCACCCCAGCTTTTTTCTGCTCATGAAGGTTAGATGCCTGCTGCTTAAGTAATTCCTCTTTATCTGTAAAGGCTTTTTGAAGTGCATCACCTGACCGGGCAGATAGTTCACCGGGGTGAGAAAAAAGAGCAACAACTGATTTAGGCAATTTGGCTGTGTTGATACAGCGGGTAATAATCTTACGTGAAATATTTTCCGCATCAGCCAGCGCAGAAATATTTCCAGCAAATTCATTCTGCAATCGGCTTGCATAACGCTGACCACGTTCATAAGCACTTGTTGGGCGATAATCGTTACCCAATCTGGATAATGCAGCCATCTGCTCATCATCCAGCTCGCCAACCAGAACACGATAATCACTTTCGGTAAGTGCAGCAGCTTTACGACGGCGACTCCCATCGGCAATTTCTATGACACCAGATACTCTTCGACCGAACGCCGGTGTCTGTTGACCAGTCAGTAGAAAAGAAGGGATGAGATCATCCAGTGCGTCCTCAGTAAGCAGCTCCTGGTCACGTTCATTACCTGACCATACCCGAGAGGTCTTCTCAACACTATCACCCCGGAGCACTTCAAGAGTAAACTTCACATCCCGACCACATACAGGCAAAGTAATGGCATTACCGCGAGCCATTACTCCTACGCGCGCAATTAACGAATCCACCATCGGGGCAGCTGGTGTCGATAACGAAGTATCTTCAACCGGTTGAGTATTGAGCGTATGTTTTGGAATAACAGGCGCACGCTTCATTATCTAATCTCCCAGCGTGGTTTAATCAGACGATCGAAAATTTCATTGCAGACAGGTTCCCAAATAGAAAGAGCATTTCTCCAGGCACCAGTTGAAGAGCGTTGATCAATGGCCTGTTCAAAAACAGTTCTCATCCGGATCTGACCTTTACCAACTTCATCCGTTTCACGTACAACATTTTTTAGAACCATGCTTCCCCAGGCATCCCGAATTTGCTCCTCCATCCACGGGGACTGAGAGCCATTACTATTGCTGTATTTGGTAAGCAAAATACGTACATCAGGCTCGAACCCTTTAAGATCAACGTTCTTGAGCAGATCACGAAGCATATCGAAAAACTGCAGTGCGGAGGTGTAGTCAAACAACTCAGCAGGCGTGGGAACAATCAGCACATCAGCAGCACATACGACATTAATCGTGCCGATACCCAGGTTAGGCGCGCTGTCAATAACTATGACATCATAGTCATGAGCAACAGTTTCAATGGCCAGTCGGAGCATCAGGTGTGGATCGGTGGGCAGTTTACCTTCATCAAATTTGCCCATTAACTCAGTTTCAATACGGTGCAGAGCCAGACAGGAAGGAATAATGTCAAGCCCCGGCCAGCAAGTGGGCTTTATTGCATAAGTGACATCGTCCTTTTCCCCAAGATAGAAAGGCAGGAGAGTGTCTTCTGCATGAATATGAAGATCTGGTACCCATCCGTGATACATTGAGGCTGTTCCCTGGGGGTCGTTACCTTCCACGAGCAAAACACGTAGCCCCTTCAGAGCCAGATCCTGAGCAAGATGAACAGAAACTGAGGTTTTGTAAACGCCACCTTTATGGGCAGCAACCCCGATCACCGGTGGAAATACGTCTTCAGCACGTCGCAATCGCGTACCAAACACATCACGCATATGATTAATTTGTTCAATTGTATAACCAACACGTTGCTCAACCCGTCCTCGAATTTCCATATCCGGGTGCGGTAGTCGCCCTGCTTTCTCGGCATCTCTGATAGCCTGAGAAGAAACCCCAACTAAATCCGCTGCTTCACCTATTCTCCAGCGCCGGGTTATTTTCCTCGCTTCCGGGCTGTCATCATTAAACTGTGCAATGGCGATAGCCTTCGTCATTTCATGACCAGCGTTTATGCACTGGTTAAGTGTTTCCATGAGTTTCATTCTGAACATCCTTTAATCATTGCTTTGCGTTTTTTTATTAAATCTTGCAATTTACTGCAAAGCAACAACAAAATCGCAAAGTCATCAAAAAACCGCAAAGTTGTTTAAAATAAGAGCAACACTACAAAAGGAGATAAGAAGAGCACATACCTCAGTCACTTATTATCACTAGCGCTCGCCGCAGCCGTGTAACCGAGCATAGCGAGCGAACTGGCGAGGAAGCAAAGAAGAACTGTTCTGTCAGATAGCTCTTACGCTCAGCGCAAGAAGAAATATCCACCGTGGGAAAAACTCCAGGTAGAGGTACACACGCGGATAGCCAATTCAGAGTAATAAACTGTGATAATCAACCCTCATCAATGATGACGAACTAACCCCCGATATCAGGTCACATGACGAAGGGAAAGAGAAGGAAATCAACTGTGACAAACTGCCCTCAAATTTGGCTTCCTTAAAAATTACAGTTCAAAAAGTATGAGAAAATCCATGCAGGCTGAAGGAAACAGCAAAACTGTGACAAATTACCCTCAGTAGGTCAGAACAAATGTGACGAACCACCCTCAAATCTGTGACAGATAACCCTCAGACTATCCTGTCGTCATGGAAGTGATATCGCGGAAGGAAAATACGATATGAGTCGTCTGGCGGCCTTTCTTTTTCTCAATGTATGAGAGGCGCATTGGAGTTCTGTTGTTGATCTCATTAACACAGACCTGCAGGAAGCGGCGGCGGAAGTCAGGCATACGCTGGTAACTTTGAGGCAGCTGGTAACGCTCTATGATCCAGTCGATTTTCAGAGAGACGATGCCTGAGCCATCCGGCTTACGATACTGACACAGGGATTCGTATAAACGCATGGCATACGGATTGGTGATTTCTTTTGTTTCACTAAGCCGAAACTGCGTAAACCGGTTCTGTAACCCGATAAAGAAGGGAATGAGATATGGGTTGATATGTACACTGTAAAGCCCTCTGGATGGACTGTGCGCACGTTTGATAAACCAGGGAAAAGATTCATAGCCTTTTTCATCGCCGGCATCCTCTTCAGGGCGATAAAAAACCACTTCCTTCCCCGCGAAACTCTTCAATGCCTGCCGTATATCCTTACTGGCTTCCGCAGAGGTCAATCCGAATATTTCAGCATATTTAGCAACATGGATCTCGCAGATACCGTCATGTTCCTGTAGGGTGCCATCAGATTTTCTGATCTGGTCAACGAACAGATACAGCATACGTTTTTGATCCCGGGAGAGACTATATGCCGCCTCAGTGAGGTCGTTTGACTGGACGATTCGCGGGCTATTTTTACGTTTCTTGTGATTGATAACCGCTGTTTCCGCCATGACAGATCCATGTGAAGTGTGACAAGTTTTTAGATTGTCACACTAAATAAAAAAGAGTTAATAAGCAGGGATAACTTTGTGAAAAAACAGCTTCTTCTGAGGGCAATTTGTCACAGGGTTAAGGGCAATTTGTCACAACACCTTCTCTAGAACCAGCATGGATAAAGGCCTACAAGGCGCTCTAAAAAAGAAGATCTAAAAACTATAAAAAAAATAATTATAAAAATATCCCCGTGGATAAGTGGATAACCCCAAGGGGGGTTTTTTCAGGCATCGTGTGTAAGCAGAATATATAAGTGCTGTTCCCTGGTGCTTCCTCGCTCACTCGAGGGCTTCGCCCTGTCGCTCGACTGCGGCGAGCACTACTGGCTGTAAAAGGACAGACCAAACATCATGGTTCTGTGTTCATTAGGTTGTTCTGTCCATTGCTGACATAATTCGCTCCACTTCAACGTAACACCGCACGAAGATTTCTATTGTTCCTGAAGGCATATTCAAATCGTTTTCGTTACCGCTTGCAGGCATCATGACAGAACACTACTTCCTATAAACGCTACACAGGCTCCTGAGATTAATAATGCGGATCTCTACGATAATGGGAGATTATCCCGACTGTCTCGTTCGCTTCTCAGTGGATAACAGCCAGCTTCTCTGTTTAACAGACAAAAACAGCATATCCACTCAGTTCCACATTTCCATATAAAGGCCAAGGCATTTATTCTCAGGATAATTGTTTCAGCATCGCAACCGCATCAGACTCCGGCATCGCAAACTGCACCCGGTGCCGGGCAGCCACATCCAGCGCAAAAACCTTCGTGTAGACTTCCGTTGAACTGATGGACTTATGTCCCATCAGGCTTTGCAGAACTTTCAGCGGTATACCGGCATACAGCATGTGCATCGCATAGGAATGGCGGAACGTATGTGGTGTGACCGGAACAGAGAACGTCACACCGTCAGCAGCAGCGGCGGCAACCGCCTCCCCAATCCAGGTCCTGACCGTTCTGTCCGTCACTTCCCAGATCCGCGCTTTCTCTGTCCTTCCTGTGCGACGGTTACGCCGCTCCATGGGTATTTTCAGTGTTGCCACCATCGTCTGCAGCTGGCTGACGTACCAGGAGTCAGAGAGCGGAACCAGCCGGTGAGTCTGCTGACCGGCGGGCATTCTCCCCGCCGTCCTGGCAGTTTTTTCGGTCCGTTGTTTCAGGGTCGCAAGCTGCACAAACGGATACGGAGGCGCAAGCGAAAAATCCCCCCGCGTCAGCGCCAGTGCTTCATTAATGCGTGCTCCGGTGTTCCACAGTGTGGCCAGCAGCATCTTGCGGTGGAGATCGGGTACATAGTGGAGCAGGGCACTCACTTCCGGAGCCAGCAGATATTTTGGCAGTTCATCATGGACCATCGACATCTGGCGAAGTGCCAGAGCTGCCGGATAATCAATGGCAACAGGCAGCGATGCAGGCTGCCCGGCAGAATACACTGCCGGTACCATGACTGCAGACTGGCTGTGTATAACGGAGCCTGACATTTATATTCCCCAGAACATCAGGTTAATGGCGTTTTTGATGTCATTTTCGCGGTGGCTGAGATCAGCCACTTCTTCCCCGATAACGGAGACCGGCACACTGGCCATATCGGTGGTCATCATGCGCCAGCTTTCATCCCCGATATGCACCACCGGGTAAAGTTCACGGGAGACTTTATCTGACAGCAGACGTGCACTGGCCAGGGGGATCACCATCCGTCGCCCGGGCGTGTCAATAATATCACTCTGTACATCCACAAACAGACGATAACGGCTCTCTCTTTTATAGGTGTAAACCTTAAACTGCATTTCACCAGTCCCTGTTCTCGTCAGCAAAAGAGCCGTTCATTTCAATAAACCGGGCGACCTCAGCCATCCCTTCCTGATTTTCCGCTTTCCAGCGTTCGGCACGCAGACGACGGGCTTCATTCTGCATGGTTGTGCTTACCAGACCGGAGATATTGACATCATATGCCTTGAGCAACTGATAGCTGTCGCTGTCAACTGTCACTGTAATACGCTGCTTCATAGCACACCTCTTTTTGACATACTTAGGGTATACATATCAGTATATATTCTTATGCCGCAAAAATAAGCGCGCAAATACGCATACTGTTATCTGGCTTTTAGTAAGTCTTGTGTATTTTACCTTTCGTTATGTTAACCAATAAAAATTAAAATCTGACTTATAAAAACAAAGCGTAATTACTGCATTCCCGTTTCGTATGGATCCGACTTTATTTAAATAAACGACTTTCCGGAAGTGTACCACGCTGAGAAAATCATCATATCGCTGTTTTCCGCCCCTGCGCGGCGCATCACAGTCCAGAGATACAACACAACATATAGTGCCATGGGCAACTGCACGAGGCACTACATACTGTGCTGACGGGATGTAACGCTGTGCGGAGGGAGAGGAAGATCCGTAACTTGGGGTTTTCGGATCTCAGTGGAGAAAACTGAAAGAAAACAAAAAACTCACACATAAATTAAAATGTCAACACCAAAAACAACGAATAGCACTTTTTGCATTCTCGCATAGCACTAATTGCTAAAACGGAGTATATTTGCGTCATCGGCTGCTTCAGGTGGCCTCATGACCATCTTTAAGGAGAATATTGTGGACACAAGTCTGATTGGACCGATCCTTACGGCGCTGCTTGCCGCTGCGGGGTTCTACTGTAAGTTTTGGTTTACGCGTTATCAGGCCTCCCGTGATCAGGCCCAGAAAGTCAGCCGGGCGATCGAGGATGTCCTGAGCAAAATGGCCGCGCTGTTCGGACAGAAGAAACCTGCCCGGATACTGAGAGAGGAATTTTCCGCTGTTATTGCGCCGCTTCATCAGGAAATGCGTATCCTTGACGATATGACGTCCCGTCTGCCGCTGAAATGGCTGCAGCGCGAACAGCGCCACGTTCTTTATCATGCCCGATGGCTGCAGCGGTATCTGGATTCGCGCAGGGGCGGCAGTGACGGGGACTTTTTCCTGCTATTGCACGATGTGGCGATGGGGACCGATTATCAGGTTGCTGACATTCTGGCATCGCAGCATGACTGTAAGCAGCGTCGTGGATCACAGCTGCCGGTTAACCTGAAAACCTGCCCCTAAGAGGGGGCAGTTGAAAGCAGATAATATCCGGCATCAGTCGGGTGATCCCGACACCACATATGGCATGCGTCTGGCTTCATCAAAGTCCCGCAGCTCCTGCGCCTGCCTCATGATCTCTGCGCTTGGTACCGGGAGTTTACCCAGGAGTTCCTTAAATCGACTGGCAACCGACTGGATTGACACGCTGTTGGTCCTGGCTGTTTTCAGATTGGTATAAACAAGGCGGGAAAGTGGCTTTGTCAGCGCCTTGTCTTCCATGAATCGCTTGAATGTCCAGAGATAAATATCTACCAACTCCAGACCTGCACTCTTGGTACCGGACTGGAATACAAGTGGTTCAGCCGGCATATTTTTCATGTTCATAACAGGTAATCCGGGCCCCAGTTCCCAGGGCATATCCCGTATCTGGTAGTAAAACTCGTTAAGTTCACGCTGGGTGGTGTTGAACTGTGACTGCTGGTCAACAATGATACTGGCCTTTCTTTCTGGTGCCCCCAGTCGGGAACAGATCCCGTGCAATACGGACTGAAAGCCAATCATATTGGGCATAATCCGCAGCCTTTCCTTGTTGGTTTTACAGTTATAGCCCAACTGTTCAAAATTGGCTGACGCCCAGTTCAGGGCATCGGTGATCAGCTGCTTCGACCGGTGGTCCAGCGCGCTGGCTGCCGTCCTGCTGATCAGTTCATCACTGACGGTACAAAAAAGTTCCGACGCACGCTCATCATGCGCCTCCAGCCTTGCCGTCCATGCGTTTGAAGCAAGTTCATCATCAAACAGGCTGGCCAGATTCAGCAGCAGGGGGTAGCGCAGAGGGGTCCAGTATGCAGACCAGGGTACGGCTGGATTCATTCCCTGATCAAATACCTGGTCGAAGAACGAAATAATGGCATGATCGCGCTTTACTACCTGCCAGATGTCAAACCGTATCCGGTGCTTTTTCTGCAGAACCAGCAGCGTATCTACAAGGTCAGAAAGGCGGTGCAAGCCCAGTTCCGCAGCGTGCAGGCGCTGCACGCCAAGCGTTTTGCGTATTACGGCTAGATCCGCTTCAGCAACCTTATCCAGATTAGCATCAGACGACAGCACTCCGTAGGAGAGGACTGGCTGGGTTTTGTCAAAAAGGTTTCGGCCAGTCTGGCCTGTTTCATCCACATAAAAGTGCATTCAGAGATCCTTTACCAGGCAGGAGGAAGGGAAACGGCATAATCCGGGTCAATGTAAAACCTTTCTGCAGCCAGCTGCAAGTGATCCACTTAAGGCTTTAATGACCTCAATACTGGGTTCACGGCAATGAACAAACGGGCCGGATCACAGACCCGTTTTTTAGGGATTACATCTGCCCGGGCTGCAGAAACTCGATTCTGGCAATGGCCGACCTAGACACAGATTTCCCGTCACAGTCTATGCCGAAAGTTGCGTTTCCGTCCGGCGGGAGGTCACGGACTGATGTATAGGCATATGACAGAGCCGTTTCAAGAACTCCTTTTTCATAAACAATATCCGCCTCGAACCAGACAATACAGGGATGAAGCACGCTCAGATAATGCGGTTTAAGATCGTGGCCGTATTTCTTCTGGTAGGCCTTACAGACATCCTCTACCAGCTCCGGCAGCCAGAGGTAATCATGCAGTCCATTTTCACTGGCGTTAAAATGTAATTCCCGGACTAAATGGCCAAAAGGCCCCCAGTGGATTTTATCGCCGGTTCTGAGCTGAAACATCTCATCCGGAACGCCCCCCGGAACATCCCATTCCTTCAGGTGTGTACGGACCATCTCATTCGGGGCCAGGTCAAGCAGCATTTTCATGGCGAGGGATTCTGACTGATTTAGCGCCAGTAACCCCGCCGGAAAAGTATTACCGGCGAAAGTCCGGGTGCCATGAAACCACAGAGCCCGGGTGAATGGTCCCGGTTCGCCCAGTTCCGCACAGACGTATTCTCTCAGATACTGAGGTGCATCAACCAACTGGCGAGGATTAAGCTCGTAGATACTTTCAAGATCGAGCGAAAGCAGCACTTTTTTCAGCTTTTCAGGGGAACAGCCAAACCCGGCAGATAATGTATGCAACGCCTGAGTTCGTGAGGAGCAATCGAGAATCAACATGGTGTAAATCCCTTACAAATCCAATATGTTAACATCGGGGGCTCGACGGCGGGCCATATTGTCGAGCAGCAGGGTCGCATAATATTTCAGAAAGGGTAAAAGCTCCGGAGCGCTGAAGCTGGCGTAGACTTCTCCATCTTCCTGAGATTCCCTGAAAACAATCCAGTCTACAAGGTGTGCATCGCTGGCTGACTCTACCTGGACGCAGAAATGAGCAACTGAATTCCGCATCTTATGGATCAACTCCCGCAGGTTCATTTCCGGTCCGGGCAGCTGTGACTCATGTAATCCCATTTCAGCTTTAAGTTGCCGCGTTAAACGGTCGGCAGGCAGGAAAGAGAGCGCTCTCTCTTTCGGTAACACGATAAGACCCAGGAGGCAATTCAGGGTCAACGTGTAGTTGTACTGCTCCCTGAATGGTTTGCCCAGCACCTCAATCATTTCGTTATATTGATCGATAAGCGCCAGTGTTCGCTGAACAAAATCGGTCTCAAAATCTGAATAATTTCCCATTTAACCCTCCCGTTCCGGTTCGAGAATCCACTATATCATCCGGCCAGCCTGACGGCTCAGGTACGGCATTTCCTACTATGATATTTTTCGGATCCCGGTGAAAAAAGAGAGAAACATGCAGATACCATGCATATCCATATGTTTGGCATCTGCATATGACAGGCATACGCATATCTCACACATCTGCATATTTATAACATATACATATGTATCACATCTGCATATACTAAACATATATAAAAGCCGCCTTGCCAGGAGGAAGACATGAGAACCGTATCTATTTTCAAAAATGGCAATAACCGCGCGATCCGTCTGCCCCGCGATCTGGATTTTGAGGGGGTGAGTGAGCTGGAGATTGTACGGGAAGGGGACAGAATCATTCTGCGTCCCCTCCGCCCGAGCTGGAGCTCATTCCTGGAGCTAGAAAAGGCCGATCCGGGCTTTATGACGGAACGCGAGGACGTTGTCTGCGACGAAGGACGATTTAACCTGTGAACAAGATCTATATGCTCGACACGAACATCTGCTCGTTCATCATGCGCGAGCAGCCTGAAGCAGTGCTTAAGAATCTGGAGCAGGCGGTGCTGCGCGGTCACCGTATCGTGGTCTCGGCCATCACCTACTCCGAGATGCGCTTCGGCGCCACCGGTCCAAAGGCATCGCCACGCCACGTGCAGCTGGTTGACGCGTTCTGCGCCCGTCTCGATGCCATCCTGCCCTGGGATCGCGCTGCGGTGGATGCAACCACGGAGGTTAAGGTGGCGCTGCGCCTCGCCGGCACGCCGATCGGTCCAAACGACACGGCGATCGCCGGGCACGCCATCGCCACCGGGGCAATACTGGTGACGAATAATGTGAGAGAGTTTGAGCGGGTGCCTGGACTGGTACTGGAAGACTGGGCAGGATAAAGGAGTAAGGCCGCCCCCGACGGACTTACCACTATTTTGCGATGTCAGTCGTATTCATTTTCAGCGTTAAAAAAGGGCTCTATACGAATACGTGTAGCAGCGTGAGTAAGTTTCGGCGGCCTGATAAATCCACTATTTCCCAGCTGGACAGCCAGTTGCCACATGGCATCACTACGGGGAATGCTACGATAATTCCTCTCTGTGAGGAAAGCGGCATAATCCTGATGCCCGAACGTCATGAGCACCTGTCTGATGAACTTGTGTGACCCACCGTCATTTTTAAGACATTGCATCAGCAGTGCCTGCTTCTGCCGGTCATCGGTTATTTTGGTGGAGAACCTTATCAGGGCTTGCTGGCTGAGAAGTGGTGCCTCAGAGAGCAGGGCTTCATCTTTTTCCCAGAGCCAGTTCAGGATACTGATACAGACTTCATCTGCAATCTTATCGCCATTCAGAATTAAACGAGTAATCCCCAGGTCAAACTGGTCATCAGAAAATAAAACAAGCTCGTAATTATCACTCAATAATACAGGACGGGCACAAATAAGTGCATAAAGTAGTGATGTCAGTTTGTCACCTTCTTCGTACAGTGCCTGATAAAGTTGTTCAAACACAGTACTGGTTGGTGCCAGCCATTTTTGCTTGATTAGTACCGCAGCATTATTCAGTGGTAAGTTTTCTGGCACATTAATAAGAGTTATCCTAAATGCCATGGTTATCGCTATTAACGCTTCTTTACTGATATGAGGTGATGTAACAGCCTTAATAAGTAATTGCGAGAACTGAACATCAGTCAAAGGCAACGAGTCATTTGGCAATAAAGAATAATTAATATTAAGCCACTCACAAAAAGTATCACCAGCAATTGACGCATCTTCACTCAGTAGAGAAATAACATTATTCCAGCAAGGGGTAATATGATTATGATGAGCCAGAAGTGAATACAGGTTTTGATCATAAGAAATTTCTGTTGTTTCGGTATTCTCTTTGTTCAGGATAACTGATACGTCTTCCAGTACGAAGCTCATACTTTCTGTCATGTACTTTGCATCATCCCAGTCAACGAATGTCGAATTAAGAAAATCAGGAATGAGATCATTTTCTTCAGAGTGTATAAAAACATCACGAATGAATGATGATATGTTTTCATAAACATATTTTTCAAGGTTCGGAATACGAAGCGATTTTATTAAAGCAACAGGCTTCTTACGGAAGGTATCACTGTTATTCTCTGACTCATGAGAAAGTGAGAAACAAATGTTTTGCAGGTTTAACGTGGAATAGGTCCACAATTTTTTCTGTACCACCAAATGCAATGTTTCCTGCCCAGAGTCACTCCGGGCCAAAGGAATGTTAGTCAGGCGACAACCTGAATTCCGCAGGTTTTCACAGAAAAACTGCGCACAATTCTCCGGTAAGGACGTTACGAGATTAAATTGCAAATCGATGAGTCTCTGCAGTTCTTCCCGAGTTATCTGAGAGACGGCTTCCCAAGAAAGTATCGGTAAGGACAGTAATACCGGGAGAAGATTTTGTTCAGCTACGGTATCATTCAGGCGCCCAATCTGGTGGATCATAGTGGATAAATGACCATCCCCGTCGACCATTAATCTGATATATTCCCGCTGCGCAGCAGGTTCCCATAGGGGGAAGATCTCATTGGCCAGTCTTACCATCCGCCGTTCGGCTCCGACCTCTGCCTGCATCCTCATGATAGTCTTCAGAGAGTTCGTATCATTGCGCATGAGGTACCAGAGAATCTGAGGATGCCATGCATTGTCATGCATCAGTATGCCCAGTCCATGCAATTTTGCTACTGTGTTAGCAATATTGCTGAGGGGCATTTTTGCCGTTTCATCAGGTAATCTTCCTGACGTCACAGCCCTGATAAAGTTATTGTCTTCCGTGCTCAGACTACCTGGCATAAAGACTGAGCGGTAGGCCATATAGTCAGTGGAAAGATAACCATGAGATAGAAGGAAATAAATAAAATCAATATTTGCGGCATTATCAGTAATGGATTCTCCGTCATGTTGTTCAGGCGTTGAACAACATGCAATATATCTTTCGAAACCTGATCTCCCCATTTTATTGATGAAAAAAGCAAGATCATACGAGGATGCATTCTGAATCTCGCACCTGTTTTTTTTAATATTTTCCTCCAATCGAGAAACATCATTATTTAGTTTCTTTTGAATAATCGCTATTCTTTCCTGATATTCCTCCTTCATAACCTGAGCTGTTTTTTTATCGATTGTTGTTATAGTAATGTTATATCCACTAGGTTTAATGCTGATTATTTGGTTGCTCAGCAAAGAAAGAAATGTATTTTCATTTTGGATTACATCATCAAAATCATATTGCCCTCCTGTACCTGTCACAATATGTAATCGGGGTGCTGTTTTTTCACTGATATATGGCCGCAAAATTTCACTTCTTAACTCATGTTCAGTGACCACTTCTTCATTATGTAGTTTAGATAGTTCAGTTAGACACGTTTCAATTTTGTTTTTTAGATTATTGCAATAATCCTCTCTTAATTTACCTGATGTATATTCAGATACAATGCTATAAAGCATTCCTTTTTTCTGATCTATCCTGTGATAGTCTTCAGCATAAAGGTTTTTATAGGTGATCAGTGAAATAAGACGCTTTAAATCTCCTCCATTATTCACAATATTCCGGTAAAGACGAAATTCATTCGCAATGTTATGCATAACCCGCATATCAGGAATAAAAAGAGCCAGTCTGGCAAGGCAGTCTTTGAATCCTTCCTGCCTGAGTTCATCAAGTGTAAATTTACTTAGAAAATGCTCAGAAGCATTCTCACTGTCCATTACTGGGATTACTGGTATGACGAAATCGAAAAATTTTGTCCGTGATTCTGGTGTTATGAAAAGATTATCCCTGACAGCGTAGATAAATCGGACAGGATTGTCTGTGGGGAGGCAGTTATTGATAAGCTGATTTATTTCCCGGAGTTTGATAAAAATGGCTCCGTCATTATGACGGTCAAGATCCTCAAATATGACTACATTGTATTGTGTCTGTTCGAAAAAGTAGACGATTTCATCAATGTACACATTGAGAAGAGAAGGGGCCGCAGGGCGTGTTGTAATGGCACCTTTCAGTATGTCAACTTTATCAATACTTACACGCCGATCAAATACCCCTGTACGGTGCAATTTCTTCAGTGCAAAGAATAAAGCAGTAAAAAGAAATATCCCGGCGCTACCAAACCTAGCGAGTACAGGCAACTCCAGCAGAAACTGACTCAGTTCTGGCGACAGGGAGAGCTTTTCCCGGATGTAATCCGGGAAAAGAAAAAGCAGACCAGTTGCCGTCGAAGCCAGTATGAATAACAGACTGGCCGTCATCATGGCTATCTGACACGCACTTACGTCAGAAATGCGCTCCAGACGGGAATAGGGTAACACACTTTTTTTCTCTTTATAGAGCAGTTGTTGCAGGATGCTGTACTCGATTGTTTTCTCTTCGGCTTTTCCCGCTTTTTTTTCGTTATCATCATAGTCGGGCTTACCCTCAACTGACAGCGAATCTCCGGGGTATGCCCGCTGCATTTCAAAGTCAGCCAGTGATACGGTCATCACCCGAAAGTCATTATCCTCCGCCCTTTCCCATGTCAGTAATACCGAACTTTTACCGGCCCCGTACGGCCCTGTTACTGCAATATTTCTGATATCCGGGCGAGAACAGGCAAAATTCAAAGCTTCGATATAGCTTTGTGCTTTTTCATCTGTAATGACTGAGGGAGTCAGTGGTTCATAGGAGGTGTTAATCTGTTCTTCCTGAGCTTTGTTAGCACTCAGTACTGGCATCAGTGCTTCAGTTCGGGATGGTCTTCTCATGTTGATCTTCCAACATTGTTGATTTAACAGGCATTATAACTTCTGAAAACCAAAAAGATAATAAAGGCAAAGGGATACAAGAATTGGCTTATCAAATACTCGGAGATGGTGGGCTCCGACTTCACAAGAAACCGGATCTGCACGGGGAAAGAGAGAAAATAACATAGGCTGAACATATCCATATGCCTGACATCTGCATATTCATGGTATACGCATATCCTCACCATCTGCATATGCTGAATCTATACATATGCCTAACATCTGCCTATACTAAACATATGCACACACCCGGTGCAATGAACATCATTCCGGATATGCATCACATATCCACACTTACCCGGGAGAGAATCATGAGAACCGTATCCATTTTTAAAAATGGCAACAACCGTGCTATCCGCCTTCCACGCGATCTGGATTTTGAGGGGGTGAGCGAGCTGGAGATCGTCCGGGAAGGGGACAGCATCATTCTGCGCCCCGTCCGGCCGACCTGGGGCTCATTCCTGGAGCTAGAAAAGGCCGATCCGGACTTTATGACGGAGCGCGAGGACGTTGTCAGCGACGAAGGACGAGTTAACCTGTGAACAAGATCTATATGCTCGACACGAACATCTGCTCGTTCATCATGCGCGAGCAACCTGAAGCATTGCTTAAGCACCTGGAGCAGTCGGTGCTGCGCGGTCACCGTATCGTGGTCTCGGCCATCACCTACTCCGAGATGCGCTTCGGTGCCACCGGTCCGAAGGCCTCGCCACGCCACGTGCAACTGGTTGACGCGTTCTGTGAGAGGCTCGATGCCGTCCTGCCGTGGGACCGCGCCGCGGTGGATGCGACCACGGAGATTAAGGTGGCACTGCGTCTCGCCGGCACGCCGATCGGTCCGAACGACACGGCGATAGCCGGACACGCCATCGCTGCCTGTGCCATTCTGGTGACGAATAATGTGAGAGAGTTTGAGCGGGTACCGGGTCTTGTGCTGGAAGACTGGGTAAGATAACGCTGTAAAACAAAACAGGCGGTCAGGCGCGGCCGGCCGCTCTTTCAGGCAGCGGTATATAAAGGAATAAAAAAATGCCACTGATCACGCGGCTTATGCTGCAAAACTTCAAAAAGTTTCCGGAACTGGACCTGCGCTTCAGCAACGATCGTAACATTCTGGTTGGGGACAATGAGTCCGGGAAAAGCACTATTCTGCTGGCTCTTGACCTTGTGCTGAGTGACAGCAGGCATCGGGTTGAGGCGCTGGGGGTGGAATCGCTCCTGTCACAGTCAGCAGTCAGGCATTTTCAGGAAGGTGAGCGCCGTGCCGATCAGTTACCCGTGCTGACCGCTGACGTTTTCCTGAGTAATGGGGGAGAGCCTGACCTGAACGGCAGGCAAAATCTGGCGGGTATCGATGCGGATGGTCTCAGAATGCGCATTGCTCCCATGATGGAGGAATACGGTCAGGATATACACCATGTTTTGCAGCAGGATCCTGATAATTTTCCCTATGAATACTATTCCGTGCAGTTCAGCACATTCTCCGGTGGTCATTTCGCAGGCTTCAGACGCTATCTGCGCCATCTGTTCTTAGACAGTGCACGCATTGATAACGAGCATGCCGCACAGGAGTATACGCGCACAGTTTACAGCGTCAATGTGCCGGTGGCCGATCGGTACCGGCTTGAAAACAGTTACCGGCAACAGAAAATGCACTTCTGCGCCCGGCATCTGTCCGCCATAAACGACACGCTGAAAACGTATCAGTTTGGCGTGCGTTCCGGCGCTAAATCAGGTCTTGAGGCGAACCTGGACATTACTGAGGACGGTATTTCCATTCGTCACCGCGGAAAAGGAAGACAGTGTTTCATCAAAACGGAGTTTGCGCTGCAGCGGCATCAGCAGCAGGGGGGAGAGATCCACGCGCTGTTGCTTGAGGAGCCGGAGAATCATCTCAGCCATGTCAGTATGAAGAGGCTGGTTAATCAGCTTGCCACGGAACGGCAGACGCAGGTGTTTATTGCCACACACAGTAGCCATATCTCCTCCCGCCTCGACCTACGTAAGGCTATTCTCCTCGGAGCTACCCGGCCGGTACTGATGAATGAACTTTCCGCTGAGACTGCCGCCTTCTTCATGAAAGCACCGGATAATAACGTGCTGGAATTTGCGCTGGCCAGACGCGTGCTGCTCGTGGAGGGGGATGCTGAGTTTATTCTGATCGAGGCCTTTTATCACCGCCTGTATGGCAGGGCACCGGAGGATGACGGGGTTCACATCATCGCTATCGGCGGAACGAGTTTCCGTCGTTATCTTGAACTGGCCCGTCTTCTGGAAAATCGTGTCGCGGCCCTTCGCGACAATGACGGCAACTATCAGCAAAATTGCGATGAACGCTATGCTGACGTGCTTTGTTCCCGCTCCCGGGTATTTGCTGACCACGACAACAGCCGCTCCACATTTGAAATCTGCCTGTATCAGGATAATGCCGACCTGTGTGATGCGCTTTTCCGCGGAACCCGCCGGACACTCACGGTTCAGGATTACATGCTGGCCAATAAGGCAGAAGCAGCATTCCAGCTGTTACAGTTGCACGCCGAAAAGCTGACCGTTCCTGATTATATCCAGGAGGCACTGGCATGGATAAGAGAGTGATATTTGCGGTTGCCGGCTCGGGTAAAACCACGCTGCTGATACGTCGGTTAAGAGAGGACCGGCGGACGCTGATCCTGACCTTCACCGTAAATAATGAAGCACATCTGCGGGCGCAGATTATCAGACGCTTTGGCTACATACCGTACGGGATCCGTGTGATGACCTGGTTTGAGTTTCTGCACGGTTTCTGTTTTCGCCCTTTCCTGCAGGAGCAACTGTCATCGCGTGGTCTGAGCTTCAACCAGCCCCCTTCCAGAATACCGCGCACGAATATCCGGCATTATCAGGATCCCGCCGGACGGCTGTATCACCGGCGGCTCGCACACCTGCTGACAGCCCGGGGGTTGCTGCCAGATATCCGTACCCGACTTGCCCGTTACTACGATGAGTTGTTCGTTGATGAAGTCCAGGACTTTGCCGGCCATGACTTTAATTTTCTGCTGGAGCTATGCCGCGCGGAAATCTCAGTGCTGTGCTGCGGGGATTTTTATCAGCATACCTTTGACACAAGCCGCGACGGTAACGTCAATGCTACGCTGCATGAAGACATAACCCGATACGAGGCTCGCTTCAGGGCTGCGGGTATCATGGTGGATTGTGAGACGCTCAGCCGGACATGGCGCTGTTCAGCTACAGTGTGTGAGTTCATTACCGGACAACTGAACATTCGCATTTCGGCTCATGGAACACATACCACCCAGATTGAAATCGTCACGGATGAAGCGCGTTCAGCGGCCCTGCACGCGGACAACACGATGATCAAGCTCTTCTATCGCGAACATCACCGTTACGGATGCCACTCAATGAACTGGGGGGGCAGTAAAGGACTCGACCACTTTCAGGACGTCTGCATCGTGATGGGGGCCAACCACTGGATGCGCCTCATCCAACAGAAGCTGGCAGCACTTCCACCATCATCCCGTAACAGGCTATACGTGGCCTGCTCACGGGCACGGGGCAACATCTATTTTATTCCGGAAAGCCATCTTCGGAGATTCAGAAACTAAGTCAGCGGCTTCTCAACTGGGCACAAGCCGGTAAAAAGTAGTCAACGACAAAACTTCAGGCCGAAAAATGAGGCTCCGGTTTCGCCGGAAACCGGACCTGCGTGGAGGGAAACCCGCAGATGATATGATATTTATCATTAATCGCATAATAAATCCTGGCCTGATATTTACAGGCAGAGAAATAAATCATTCGATATATGATTTTATCGTCATCAGCCATTAACCCCCCAGGAAGCGCGGTAATGACTCCAACTTATTGATAGTGTTTTATGTTCAGATAATGCCCGATGACTTTGTCATGCAGCTCCACCGATTTTGAGAACGACAGCGACTTCCGTCCCAGCCGTGCCAGGTGCTGCCTCAG
>OJKH01000152.1_pt1 | contig 43166 bp, 42 predicted proteins | sample 1596471 | NCBI WGS metagenome assembly OJKH01 (sample SAMEA4350108, study PRJEB24818) | metagenome | biome: human; feature: gut; material: faeces | place: Denmark | collected 2013-09
GCTTTATTGTAGGTGGGCCAGTTGGTGATTTTGAACTTTTGCTTTGCCACGGAACGGTCTGCGTTGTCGGGAAGATGCGTGATCTGATCCTTCAACTCAGCAAAAGTTCGATTTATTCAACAAAGCCATTTGTATCTGCTATTTCCTGCATGCTACAGGCTGTGACAAGAGCAGGAGTTATTAAAATGGCGGTAAGACTCCTCACGATCCATATCCTCCAAACATATTTACTAAAAAAGCGGTCAATGAAAAGTACGCTTGACTTATTCACCATGTAACAGACTGTAAACCCTGCCGTATAGAGTTTGTAATGTCAATGGTGCGGTTTTGAGCAAATATAAAAAAGATTACCTTACTCTGACAATATCATCCAATCTGTTTGTAAAAGCGGGCGAAAGTCTTTCTATTCGCATCTTTCAGCCTGTGGCATCACTTTTAATGCCCTGCCCTGCAAACCAGACTGAACCCTTACCAGAGCTGTTAATGCTGTCTATGAGTGTCATTAATTCATCGCTATTACGATGAGGCTGAAGGTCATCGAACAGGGTAAGTTGTGATACTGCCGCGCTGCGAAAATCGGTGAGAATTACACCTGCGCGTTGATAACGATGCCCCGGGATGAATATTTTTTCAAGAGCTCTTACAGCCGCCTTGATGATATCCCGGGAATCACGGGCCGGAACAGCAAGCTCCGTTACAGCCTGATTTTAAAGAACGACTCATTCTCTGCAAAGGGACTGGTACTGATGAACACCGCTACTCGTTTACAAAACTGGCGCTCTGCGCGTAACTTTTCCGCTGCACGTTCGGCATGAGCGCAGACGGCCTGATGGATGCTGAATTCATCTGTAGGTTTTTCTCCAAAGGAGCGGGAGCATATGATTTGCTCCTTTGGAGCTGTAAACTCTTCAAGGCCCAGGCAGGGCATGCCGTTGAGTTCTCTTACTGTTCGTTCAACAACCACTGAAAATTGCTTACGAATAAATGAAGGAGACAGCTCAGACAGCTGGAGTGCATTGTTAATCCCCATCAACTGCAATTTTTTACCGAGCCGACGGCCAATACCCCAGACCTCTTCGACTGGCACCAAGGCCATTAACTTTCGCTGTCGCCCTATATTGCTCAGGTCAACTACTCCTCGCGTAGCTGGCCAGCGTTTACTTGCATATTGGGCCAGTTTAGCCAGAGTTTTCGTTGGGCCTATCCCCACCCCCACGGTCAGGTGTGTCCTGCGCCTGATCTGCTCACGTATCTGATGACCAAAAACCTCAAGTGATAAAAGACCACTTACTCCCGTAAGATCGCAAAAGGCTTCATCAATACTGTATATTTCTACGCGGGGAGCTAACATCTGCAAAATAGTCATCACTCTGTCAGACATGTCAGCATAAAGGCTGTAATTACTGGAAAAGGCAACAACGCCTCTTCTTTCCGCCTCGCGGCCAACCTTGAACCAGGGGTAACCCATTTTTAGCCCAAGTGACTTCGCAGCTGCTGAACGGGCTATTATGCATCCATCGTTATATCTGAATGCCACTAACAGTTAGTATCGCTTAAGTGCATGATTTAGATATTAATTCAATTGCTAACTTTTTTGTGTTAGTTCTCGGAGGGATGCTTTAGTTAGCAAGTTATAAATAGGTGAATACTCAGTCACCGTCCGCTGTGTGCCAGAAACGGACGTTCATGCAGATATTGCCGCTGTAAAAGCAACTAAATTTGCAAAGCAGGATTTGCTTAAAGCAACATAGCCACCAGTACCATGCACAACAGCATCACGTAGATTCTCGCGTGCCAGACATCAGGGACGGCGGGGAACACCCGGCGGCTAAATACTATACCCGCCCAGCCAGCCACCAAGAGCATGCCCAGAATCTTCAGGCTGATAAAACCCACAAAACCGCCTGCCGAAATTTTGTGCCAACCGCTTATCGCATAGGTCACCGCACCGCACAACGCCACCGGCAGGGAAAGCGGGTTGGCCGCGCTAATACACTCTCGCATCGTATGACCGTGTCGCCGCAACAACGGCACCGTCATTACGCTGCCACCCACACCCAGCAATGCGGCAATCGTGCCGATTAGCATACCGCCACCGGTGACCGTCAAAAGTGACAAACGACGCGGCGCATTGCCGCTGAAGAAACCTTTGCGCAACAGACAGTCCCCAATCGTCATCAGCATATAAAAAATAAACAGCTCGCGAATCAACACCTCGCTTAATATTCCCGCCAACCACGAACCGGCCACTGCGCCCACGGCGATAAACCACAACAGCGGGAATAAGATGGGCAAAGAAAGCCTGCCCGCACGCCAGTTTTGAAAGCTGACCCAGCCCGCGTTAAAAATCATCACCGCCGTTGAAGTGGCCACGGCGATATGCATCGCATCACCTGCCAGCGGTGGCTGCCGCACCAGCAGCTGGTAAACAAAGGGTACCACTACAAAGCCGCCGCCAAAGCCAAAAAGCACTGTTGTCATGCCGGTAGTAAAACCGGCCAGTGCGATAATCATCAGATCGTTCAAAGAAATATCCCGTTGTGAAAATGAGCCAGCAGCTTATCGCGCCAGCGCCCCGCTTCCCATTTGCATAGCGCTCAATTATCCTTTCAAACCGGTCAGAAGGAGGCGGATGTGCGAAACGGAAAAATTGACGATTTCGATCAGCTGAATCGGGAGGTAGTAGCGCTAGGAAACGACTATGCGGAGGGATTTTTCCTGCCGCCACACCAGCACCGCCGCGCGCAGCTTCTGTATGGCGCAACAGGACTGATGCACGTTTCAACCCGTGACGGAGAATGGGTGGTACCGCCCCAGCATGCGGTATGGATCCCTGCTAAAACACTGCATGCCGTAAAGTTTGTGGGCGTCACGACGCGCAGCCTGTATATCGAACCCGCCTGCGCGGACAAATTACGTAACAGCAGCCGGTGCGAAGTGATCAGCGTATCGCCGCTATTGCGGCAGCTACTGCTGGAGGCGGTGGATCTGCCGCCATACTATGACAGCGTACGCGATCGGGCACTGACGGATTTAATGCTGCTGGAACTAACGGCGATGCCGGTGCGCGAGTTCGATATTCCTTTGCCGCAGCAGCCAGGGTTGTTGGCGCTGTGTCAGGCTTTTTTACTCGCCCCAGCCATCCACGATCCGGTCGAGCGCTGGGCCAGCGCGCTGTTTATGAGCGCCAGCACCTTTCGTCGCTGTTTTCGACAGCAAACCGGCATGTCGTTTTCCGCCTGGCGCCAGCGAGCCTGTGTGGTTAGTGCGCTGGCATTGCTGATAACAGGCAAACCCGTGAATGAAGTGGCTTTGTCTCTTGGATATGAGAGTGCCTCCTCTTTCGCAACGATGTTCCGCCGCGTTACAGGGCAGCCACCGTCATATTACCATCCTGCTTGATTTCAAAAGTCACACAGGGTAACGGTCATCGCAGCAGCTTTGTATCAGAAGCAAACATAGCCAGTAAACTGGCACTATAACAACTGCAGTTCACGGTTAAACCAGTAAAACACCGGACACGCAGCCGTTTTTCCATCGTCCGCGCTACAGCTTTAGCACGGATTACCGCTGGGGAAAGCAGTTCGGGTTCGGGGCCGTAATCGATTTACAATTGAGTATGGCGTGCAGTGTCCTCGCCGAGTATCAGGGTGACTAACTTGAAAAGCATATCGAGGCCAGAAGTTACGCCGTCCGAAGACAAAACATTGCCGTCCACACATATACAGAACTCGTCGGGATGGCGTCAAATGCGCTCAAGAACTCCCGCGCCTGTTTGTGGCTGGCCACGCGCTTTCCACACAACAACCCGGCCGCACCAGGCAAAATGAAACAGGTACAAATACCGGGAATGAATAGAGCCTGCTTAGCCTGGCGAGTGGTAATTCCACCCAGGCATCATCCGTTTCTGGTCAGCCAGCCACAACCGGTTGGTCGCAAGGCCGGGCGTTGTCGAGCGTGACGGAGAATACATGGTTAACACCCTATCGGAACATAGCGGCTCTATTGATATCGAAACGAAGTCAATTTCACAGGACCGGCCAGCTTGAACTGTGTGAATGCTGCGAAAGCAGGAAATTGGCCTGCATTAAAGCATCCTCATTAATCCGGCTTCCCTGTCGCGGAATGTAAATAACAGCCATATCCGGTCGCTATGACCGTGCATCAACATTCGCCAATCAGATTGGCTATTTCGCCATCAAGACGATCTTCTGTCACGACCCGAACCGGATAACCGAACACCCTGCACAACGGAACTACCAGAGGAACCAAACCAGTCGCAACCATTTCGTTGGGGACGATCACAATACTGCCCGCGCAAACTTCGGCAAGCCGTTTCCGATTGCGTTTAAACCACAGAGCGAACGCTTTTTTCTCTGTGCTACTGGAGTGCTCTTTATCAGGCAGGTTGCGGGTCAATAAGACAAAACGTTCGCCCCGGCTTAGCAAAGCATCCAGTTCGGCCTCCCAGGTGGATGAAGGCGCGGCGGATACCCATACTTGCGGGAATTGATCGAGCAAAATGTGCATGAGAAAAATCCTTGTCACGTCAGGCAGGCGGACAGGTGCCTGCATGAATGCGCAGTTGTATCCCGTCGATTAACAGATCCAGACCGACCGAGAACCTCCCTTCGAACTCTTCCGAAAATATCGCGTCACGCGCACGCCAGTTGTGGGGGTATTTCTTTTGCGCCAGCTCGATGAATGCCTGCTTTCTCGAAGGAAGATCAAGCGAACTGCCTGGTCCCAGGGCCTGTTCTTCCATCACGAAACCCAGCACGTAATAGGTCACGCTGAAACTGCACGTCGCTGCAAGTCGAACGTCTGCGCCTGCCTGAACAAAAGCGGAAATCAACGCTTCGCTGGTCCTCAGCACATTGTCTGTGACGACGTATGTGCCAGCGAATACACGCGCGCCGTCACGATGTTGCAGTAGCGCCTGACGCAGTTCTCCGGCGACTTGTCGGATGCGGTCTGCCCATGTTTGCGCGTCGGCAAAGTGAAGGGCGACGTCCTGCACCAATGCATCGGCCATGCCGTCGATCAGCGCCTGCTTACTTCCGAAATGCCAGTACAGAGAGGGCGCCTGGATGCGCAATGCCTGTGCGAGCTTGCGCAGGGTCAACCCTTCGAGGCCATTCTCATTCAGCAGTGCAAGAGCGGTCTGGATAATCTGCTCTCGTTGTATTCGTGGGGCTTTCATTCTCTCATCCCTTATGGGGTTGCAACCTAACAATGTTAGTGTATCATCCAGCCCAAAGACTAACAACGTTAGGTTTAAAATGAAACACCATCTTTTGATCGGTTTACTGACGGCAAGCCTGACAGGGTGTGCCGGTATGGGGGGGCTGGATCGCAATACACCCAAGGCAAAGATGCTCACAACGACGGCAGTGGGCACCGTTAGCGATGCGCCCTGGCGATGGCCATCCCCTCACTGGTGGGAGCGTTATCGTGACCCGGAACTGAACAGCCTCATGGATCGCGCCCTGTCGTTGAGTCCGGATGTGCGTTTGGCCCGGGCCCGTCTGGTACAGGCCGCCGCCATCGCTGAACAGGCCGGTGCGCAGCGATGGCCGACGATTAGCGCAGATGCTGATGCGGTACGCAAGCGCTACGCGCAGGCGTATGACGCGGCCCCGCCACTCGCAGGAAATTTCGGCACGACGTTTACGCTGAGCGCGGACGTGCAATACACCTTTGACTTCTGGGGGGGGCAGCGTGCTGCGCTGCAGGCGGCACTGGGAGAAACGGCGGCGCGAGATGCCGAGGTCGAGGCCGCCCGGCTGATGTTGACCAGCCGTATCGCCAGCGCCTGGTTTGAATTGTCCCATTTGTTTTCCATGCGGGATTTGGCACAGCAATCACTGGAATTGCGGCGTCAGACCTTTCAGTTAGTCGAACAAAGAGTTCACGCTGGCCTGGATACCGAAGTGGAGCGTCAGCAGGCACAGGGCGACCTCCCGGTGACCGAGCGCGACATCCTGCAACTGAATGAGCAGATCGCCTTGCAACGGCATGCCTTATCCACTCTGGCAGGGCTACCGCTGGATGCACTGGAGAATGCGCGACCGGATTTGATGACGGCGGCGGTGGACGGCGAGCTTCCTGACTCGATACCCGCAGAGTTGCTTGGGCATCGTCCAGATGTTGTTGCTGCCCGTTGGCGAGTGGAAGCTGCCACACAACATGCCGAAGTCGCCAGGGCGGATTTCTACCCCAATATCAGCTTGCGTGCGTTCGCGGGATTGGCACGCACAGGGTTGACTGTCGGTTTGTCTGACTGGCTGACCGCAGGCAGTCGCACCTATGGTGTGGCTCCTGCCATCAGCTTGCCCATTTTCGATGCCGGCCGATTGCGGGCGCAATACAAAAGCCGGGCAGCAGAGTTGGATGCCGCCATTGAGACTTACAATTCAGCGTTGTTGAACGCCATGCGCGATGTGGCGGATCAGCTGGTGTCATTGGATGCTCTGCTACCGCAACTCAACACGGAAAAACAGGCACTGGCGGCCAGACAAGTTGCTTTCAACCTGGCACGAAGGCAATACGAATCTGGACTGACCGACTACCTGACAGTTCTGAATGCCCAGAACGCGCTGCTGTATGAGCGTCGTGAGCAGTTAACCCTGAAAAAACGCGCGCTTGTTCTGGACGCGGAGCTCAATCGCGCTTTGGGCGGTGGCTTTAGTGCAACCGATGCAACAAGCAATATCCTCTGGAAAAAATCATGAGCACTCCTGAAAAAGCAACTGAACGACCTCCTTTTGCGCTACGTATTGCGCCCTGGCTGGGGTGCGTTGCCGTCATCACCTTCGTATTCCTGGCAACGACGCAATGGTCTGAATGGACGAGCAAACACAGAATTCAGACGACCCAGAATGCGTATGTGAAATCGGATTACGCTGTATTAAGTGCCAAAGTATCCGGTTATATCAAAAGCCTGCCAGTGGGTGACTACGAAAAAGTACACGCAGGTGACCTGATCGCGCAGATAGATGACAGCGAATATGGATTTGCGGTAGCGGCGGCACAGGCTGCCCTGGCTAAGGCACAGGCGAACCTGGATAACCTGGACGGTGAAATTGCCCAGCAACATGCGCGTATCAAAGCGTCGCAAGCCAACGTCAAAACGGCAGAGGTAAGGATTATCCAGTACAAGAATAATCCGGCACGGCAGGCGGAACTCGTCAGGCAAGGCGCGTTGTCACGTCAGCGTTTCGAAACGGCTCAGGCAGACTTCGATCAAGCCGTCAGCCAGCGTGACGCGACTGCTGCAGAGCTGGAACTGGCAAACCGTTCTATGAAAGTCCTGAAGGGTCAGCGTGCCGTGCGACAGGCTGATGTCGATGCCGCCAGCGCTCAGCTGGAAACCGCACTCAGGAATCTGACCTATACGCGTATTGTCGCGCCCTTTGACGGCATGTTGAATAAACGCCATGTGCAAGTGGGCAACCTGATCGGCAATGGAGCGCAGATCGTGTCGATCGTGCCGGACTCGCAGTCCTACGTGGTTGCCAACTATAAGGAAACCCAGCTTGCCCATGTTAAAGCGGGACAATCTGTGACACTGACTGTGGATGGCTTGCCAGGCAAAGCGTTCCGGGGCCGCGTTTCTGAAATAGCGCCCATGAGCGGTGCAGAGTCCGCTCTGCTGCCCGCGGATAACGCATCGGGCAATTTCACCAAGGTGGTACAGCGGATCCCAGTGCGTATCGAGCTGGAGCCGGGCCAGAATGATCTGAGCCGCTTGCGGGCCGGCATGTCGGTAGAAACACGCATCGACACCAGAGGGGAGATTGTTGCGCCCTATGCGGCGGGCATGCAGAAAACAGTGCAACTTGCCACCGGCCCTGGCCGTGCAGGAGACTGACTATGGCGCTGATCAACTTTTTTGCTAACACGACGCGTCCGCGACCCATATTGACGGTCGCGACAATTTTTCTTGGCGCGGTGCTCACCACATTGCAGGGGCGCTTATTCTCGGCGGCCCTGCCTGACCTGCGCGGACAGTTCGGCCTGGACTTGTTGGAAGCCGCCTGGCTGGGTACGGCATTGAATGGCGCGCAACTTGTCACAATGCCGATCGTTCCCTGGCTTGCCACGGTAATTGGTCCAACCCGTGTACTGATCGCGCCCAGCTTCCTGCTGGGGCTCGTCACCTTTCTGATCCCCGCATTTGCCCACCACTATCCGGTGCTGGTCACGCTGCACGCCATTGCCGGGTTGTGCCTGGGAATTTATCTGCCGTTAACCATTTCGCTGGCGCTGCGAAACTTACACCCCCGTTTCTGGTTATTGATCATGGGGGCATACAGCCTGCGCGTGTCCACGGGTATGGACGCGGGCTATGGCACCTCCGCTTTTCTGGTCGAGGACATTGGCTGGCATTGGGTATACTGGATAACTGCCTTTGTCGGCCCGATAATCGCTTTTCTGGCATGGAAGGCGTTGCCGTTGTCACCGCTCGACAAATCCCAATTGCGGCAGGGCGACTGGGCGGGGATGACCATGTTCTGCCTGGGACTGGTACTGGCCTTCATTGGCATTGACTCAGCTGAGCGGCTGGGCTGGAGCGATTCTGGACTCGCCATGTCCACGCTGGCCGGTGGATCCGTTTTGTTCTGCGCATCCGTCTTGCGCGCCCTGAGCAAGGAAAACAGCTTTCCAAGTCTCATTGCCTTCGGCAACCGCAATATTTGCATCTGTCTGATGATCGCCTGCCTGTTCGGCGTGCTGATGACCCCCACGTCTCTACTGATCCCGACATTTCTGACGCAAATGGGGAACCTGAAGCCAATGCAGACCGGCACATCGACGTGGATTGCTTTCGGTGCCTACCTTGCTGCGACACCATTGGCCATTTACCTGGCAAAACGAATGGAACCCCGGCTCCTTATCATCTGCGGCCTTATCGTTATTGCCTTGACCGCCTGGCAAGGCTCTCACATCAGCCATGACTGGAGGGTGGATCAATTCGTCACGATCCTTGTCATGCAGTCGTTAGGCGAAAGCATCATGCTTACCGGCCTTATTGCCGCTTTCGTCACCAATCTCAATCCACTGCACGGTGTGGCGCTGGGGGCATACGTATCCATCGCCCGCGTGCTGATGCCGGTTGCGGCCGGTACAGTCATGTCAACGTGGCTGCGAATATCCGGTGACACCAGTCGCGCAAGCCTGAGCAATTATTTTTCGGCTGGCGATCCCTGGGTAGTGGAACGTGCTGAACCAGGGGTGGCGGGAATCGCTCAATTGCTGGCGCGAGAAGCGCACGTTGCCGCACATATCAGCGGCTATCACTTTGTTTTCTGGTGCAGTTTGCTGGCACTTAGCCTGGCCGTCTTCATACGTCCATCCCCGCCTAATCAGATTGCACCTCCGCTGTTGAAAGTAACCAGTGGTACGTAACCGGCAGTCGACGCTGGTTATTCCTGATGATGACTGGATGAGCTTCGGGATAGGGCATGCGCTGAAAACGATTCCTCCTGTTAAGCCAGGTCATTTGTCGGCGCAACGCACTTTACCGACTATCCACTTTCGCGAGTGTCACGGATACTGCGAGCCGGTGGTTGACCGAACATACGCGAATATTCACGTGTAAACTGCGTCACGCTCTCGTAGCCTACGCGGTGGGCAGCGGTACTGATTGCAGCACCTTGCACAAGCATAAGTTTTCGGGCTTCGACCAGGCGCAACTGTTTTTGAAATTGCAGCGGTGTAAGCGTAGTGACGTTGCGAAAATGCTTGTGAAACACCGAAATACTCATACCCGCTGTATCGGCCAGAGTTTTGATCCGCAACGACTGATCATATTTAGCCCGAATAATATCGACAGCCCGGGCGATCCGGCGGGCATGGCTATCAGTATTTCCCAGGGCGCGCATAGATTTGCCATATCGTCCGGACAGCAGCCAGTAGTGCAACTCGCGTACCAACTGGCGACCCAGCATCTTCAACGCGTGCGGTCTGTCGAGCAATTTCAGCAGGTGCAACGCAGTTTCTGCAACATCCTCTTCGATCTGGTCAACCCTCACGGGCAAATCCGGAGACGCCTCCAGTTTGTCCATATCGCCAACCAGTTCGGTAATCACAGCGGCGTCAAGCTCCACGACAAATGAATAATATGGGGTGGCGGCGCTGGCCGTGATTACCTGACTTACTGTCGGCACATCCATCGTGACCAGCAAAGACTCCCCAATGCCAAAATCGAAAGTATGACTTCCCAGCGTCACGCGCTTTCGGTCTTGCAGCACAAGTGCGAGCAGTGGTTTAGTAATGGCGAACTGCAACATGGAAGGTGCGGTCTCGCTTAAAATGAATACCCCTGGAATGGGGATTGTTGCCACACCTTCATTCATTATTGAGATGCGCGCCGGCATATTTCCGCGCCACGTGTAGTAGCGCAGCAGACGTCTTTGCACCTTCAGACTGCTCAATGTCTAAGGCACATCCTTCAGATAATCGGGGCATCGCTATCATATACGATACTGGCTTAACCTTTACGCGATCGTGGACTTCGATTCCCAACCTGAGCCTTATCCCGGCACGCTTCATCAGCCGCCAGACCCGGTTAATCCCACCTTGTTGCCCGCAATCTCACAGGTCGAGATGGAGCTTGCGATAGCCATAAACGCAACCGCACTCCAGCCAGAACTGTTTGATTTGTTCTGTCAGTCTGAGATCCGCCTGATGCCTTGGTGACTACGACTGCTGAAGCCAGGTGTAACACCCACGCGGATGAACATTCAGCTCACGGCAGAGCAGGCGAACAGGCCAATAACAGAGGTTGTCACGGATAAAGGCGTATCTCAGTCGGACAGCTTTGCGAAGTACGCCGCGGCTTTTTTTAATATGTCCCATTCGTCAGTAACCCGCTTCAGCTCCTTCTGGAGTCGACGAATCTCGGCCTGAGCATCCGACTGCTCTTTGTTGGTGGAAGAGTCCGGTCCGACCTTCTTTGTCCAGGCATAAAGACTGTGGGTAGTGATATCGAGGCGTGTTGCTACGCTGGAAACAGAGTGGCCACGATCAACAACCTGTTTGACAGCTTCAATTTTAAACTATTCAGGGTAACGCTTACTGCTCATATGCACCTCTCTTTAAGCCATTTTAAATGACTCTGAGGTGTCTGTTAAATCTGTGGCGATTCAGCTGTCCATACAGGCTTTCTGATGTTGAACTTATTGGTTATGTGCAATATCTGACGCACATATGTCAGCAAACTGGCTCTGGCCAACAACACAGAGATTTGAAAAATTCTTCTAAACTTGAATACTCAAAACCCTATAAATGGCAGTTTCTGCCAATTTTCAAATAAAATGTAAAATAACATTTTCATTACGTGATGTTTATAGAGTAAAACTTCCAGTACAGATCTATAATTAAATAATCCTGACCCGGTCTCGTGTTCAAGTGAAACACTAGGAACAAAAAGATGAACAAGATAAACACTCCGTCCGCACCTGCTGCGATTGGACCTTACTCTCAGGGTATGGCTCGCGATGGTATCGTATACACCTCAGGTCAGCTTCCTTTGATCCCGGCAACCATGACCTTCCCTGAAGGTGGGATCATCGCACAAACCCGACAGTCTCTTGATAACCTTAAAGCCGTTCTGGAAGCAGCTGGCGCGTCGCTGAGCACAGTGATGAAAACAACGTGTTTTCTTGCTGATATGGCTGATTTTGCTGAATTTAATAAAATTTATGAAGAATATTTCGGTACTGAATCTGCTCCGGCCAGATCCTGTATTCAGGGAGGTCGCCTGCCTAAAGATGCTTTAGTTGAGATCGAGGCAGTAGCCTATACAAAATAATATCTGTTAATTCAGCTGTAGTGAAGAGAGCACATGGATAAAGCGCATAATACGGTATTATTCATAAATAATTTTTATTACTGTCTTATAATAGCGTTAAAGCTGCATCGGTTAAATTTCGCTAAATGTAATCGACTCGCTATGAATCGATTCATTATTAAATGAGTGAAAAATGCTCGGACAGGAATATCTTCCCGGCAAATGTAAATTCGGAGATTTACTGGATATTGAGAGTTATGTTTAAGCAGGGATTGTAATTGATGCAGAGATTTTTTAAAAAATTTATTTAAAATCAAAATTCCTCCTGAATGGTTTCGAACAGTCTGGCTAAATTATATTAGTCAGACTTTTTTAACGTTATGGAATCCACTGATCCCATTCAGGCCCATCCTCTAACTCATTGACCATAAAATCTACAAATGCCCTTACTTTTGGGTTTCTATATTTACTTGGAAAATAAAGGGCATATATGTTATAAAGTGGTGAACTTTTAGTTGAAAAATTGCCGGGTATCACAGCCGAATCAACTCCTGCATTGGTTGGGTTCATGACCAAAGCGAACGCCCTGGGCGAAGCTAAGATCGTTATCACGCAAGGACGCTAGTTAAATTTCCCGGGTCAATGTAGTCTGTGTTCCCATTGTCGTCATCCTTTCTCTTATTTGGCCCGGGCTAAAGCCAAATCGATGACGAAAGCGAGAGGAAAATTTAGATGGGCTTTCATAACCCACTTCGAAAGAGATTTGCGTCACAGTGAGGTCGGTAACCTGTAACAACGTTAGCGCTCTGCACATACGAACATCCGTTATAAGTTTTGAAAACGAAGTGTTCTCTGCCGTTAGTTTTCGCCGCAATCTGGCTTCTGAGATTCCCAGCTGGCTGGCTACGTGCTTGATATTCCAGATATGGGAAGCATCAGACGAAATTAATCGCCTGATCTTTCGTTCAATTCCGTTTCTGAGATGAGCGCCAAAACAGATTCCATATTCATCCAGCCAGCCCAACATTTCATACATGCGGCCAATCGCTAAAGCATCAGGTATCGACGCTGAGTCTGTAAAAACATCGGCCGTGTGATAGAACGAGTTTCTGAAGCTCTCACTGGTCGCCTCCAGTGCATACGCTTCGTTAATCTTGTAGTATCCTGAATTACGGCAGGTATAACCCGTAACGACTTCACTACTGAAGCTTAACCAGTCGGCTTCATAGGTTCCGCTTAACGGGCAGGGCGTGTTAATAATGTCAAAAGATTCCCCCTCTCCGACAATCACTGCATCCCCTGCAGTTAATTCAATTTCATTACGTGCCCACCTGATGATTTTTGTACCATGGCGGATAAGAATAATGGTGGGCTCATCCACAGTGATATTTTTAACTAATAATGGTTGAACTTGCAGTACATGAGCAGAACTGCCCACACCAGTACGGCTCGTAAGGGGCTGGAAGGGGAGGTGGCAGTCATCACATCCCCGGAAGAAATGGATGCGCGGCACCTCTATGTCGCTATGACGCGAGGATCTTCACGGCTGGTTGTGTGCTCGTTAACTCCCGTATTGACGGCCCGCTAACCCCGATGCAAAGCGCCCTTGCTCGCTCAGCGGAGTACTGACCCCCTATAAGGAAATGAGCGTGTTGAACAAGAAAATCCTTTCCCTAATACAGAATGTGTCCGGTTGCAACCATATGTCTCCTGGAGAGGCGGTAGAGTGGCTCGACACGCATTCTGAAGGGATAGAGCACGTTATGGTGCTGAATATGTTCGAGCACCAGGGCCAAGCCACACGAGCGCAGAATGGCATCGTGGGCTTTATGAACTCATTATCTTTTCATCGAAACAAACATTATGGAGCGCCCACGCTCGGTTACCTGGCGGGCAGCCTCTACCATAAATTCAGGGATAAAACGCGGTGTGCCCATAGACTCCTCCTATATTTTTTGTGATGATCAGACAACAGCAGAACTTGCATTACTCATCTCCCGGATGACCGAGGAAGAGCGAAGTAACCTTATCGAAGCACTCAAAACGTCTTCAGGTGTAGAGCATGCTGACAAAAAATGATGTTATACAAAAGGCTACTGAACTTTTTGAAGGTAACGAAAGTGCAGTATTAGACTGGTGCTATGAACCAAACAGGGCATTACAGTGGAAGACTCCCTCAGAAATAATGGACTCAGAAGAGGGGGCGTCAAAAGTTGCCATGCTCATTTTTCGAATGGAACATGGCGTATATTCATGAGTTACTTGTATTAGCTCAGATGTGACCTGACACAGCTATAACTCAGATCTAAACCTAATCAGATAGGCTGCTCAGTGCCAGAAGCGGACCACGTGATTCTCCGCTAAAGCCGGTCAAAAACTCGATGGGAGAAAACAAGGCATTTTTATTTAGCTTTAATAGAAAAAAGAGTCCATGTATTTCATGGACTCTTTCTGAGATGCCTCGATTATTCTGCCCAACTTTTGGGGGCGGTACAACATGAGGCCATCTGCTTGGCTAGACACCAACAGATTAGCCTCTTAGCTGCCGTTAGGCAAGGAGAAAAAGGCTATGAAACTGCCACCCAGTAACGTCTTCAGGCTTCCGCGACGTCTATTCTGAAAGCGGCGCTGTCTAAGTGATCTCCTCCCTGAAAACAGTGCCAGGGTCAAAAACACCGGAAATCTCAAAAAGTGCGAGGAACTAAAACGGGTGTGCTTACAACAGGACAGACGGGCTGTTACCCCATTTTTTGACTATTGCCTGAGCCATAACCACCTCTTAATGTATCAACATATGTATATACTCTAGGGCCAACACTGAATAGTGTTAACATTGTTGATACATTATACTGTGGTTTTTTTCCTCCGGAACTGACAAAATGCTACACTTCGGATTAAAATACATTAGGGAAGATATTATTTAGAAAGTGATGGAGAAATTATTATGTTTAAAGAGATTAAAAAATGGTTTGTTAAGGGCGTCAATTATGAGACTGAGTTCATCGCAGCCGTAAAGCGATCCAAGAAGTGGAAACTGGAAGTTCCTAATATCACTTTAAAAAATACTCCATTTCTTGCTGGGGAAAGGGCTACTATAGCTTTAAAAGTTATTCAGCACTATGCTTCAATGCATAGCGCGGAGGAAGTATCTCAACAATGTTTTGGGTATATGTATGGCATTCAGAATACTTTGGAAGACGCCTTACAAACTCCACTATATTATACATTAGGTTATGTTGAATTTGAAAAGAGACCAGTTTTTTATACAGAAATTCCAAAATTAGAAAGAAATTTGGATAATCAAGTTTCAGATGTTGGGGCGATTGATTTACATGCCTGGCTGACGACTCCTAATCTTGAAATCATTGACCTTACTTTCGCAACTACATATGGTATTGTCAATGATATTCCATCAGTAATTGGACGTTCTTCCTTTCAACATTACTCTGAGTTTAATGATAATATGGTCTATCATCCCCAATTAATAGGCGACGATTATCTGAAGAAAATTGGAGCCGTCGTTGATTATAGTTCGTTGAATATTATTATTACGTAGTGCAGATAGCTATCAGTGATTATACAACGAGGAATATTCCTTGTTTTATCAGGCGCTTCGTAAATGCCGTCCTTTAGGGGGTGATATAAGGCGGGGTTTACGGTTAACAAAGCTCCTTTTCCAAGGGTACACAAACCTGTTAATCAATGTGCCGTGTTCATATGAACCGTCATGGGTTGATTGTTAAAATTTATAGCTGTATATTAAAACGATTAATAACATGATAAATAAGGAGAGAATAATGAGTAATAAGGGTATTACTGCCGATGAAGCCAGAAAGAATAGCCAGTCTTCTACGTTTGGTGTTGACGAAGTTCTCAAGCAACTAGAAACCGCAATCCAAGCCAACTCTAAGGCTGGATTGACTTCCATTACTAGTATGTTTAGTCGGGAAGCGCTTAGTGTTAAAGAGATTGACGAAGCAATTTCTGCTCTCAATCAAAGAGGCTTCAATACTAGCTATACGAGTACCACTTCTGTGTATTCGGTGAAGGTCAGCTGGTAAATCGAGTTAACTGATCTTAGGTAGCTGTGGCACAGTGATGCGTTACTGCTACCTGCCTGACACCGCTCCTGGTAGGTTTTTTGACTTTCACTATCAAAAAAGAAAGGTAACTGTATCTAATATGAGTAAAATGATGCAGAGGAAATTAATTTCTATTGCCCATCGAGAGAGTTAACAATGGGAGTGTTAGCTTGCTGGAAGAAAGAAGCCTTAAAATTATTATACGCTTTATCAACAATACCCTGTCTGTCATCTGGTGAGAGCGCCAGAGCACAAAGACCATATATAAACAATGCTAACAGGATAGCTGCAATCACACCCTGGAAGCCATCCCTAACCCATTTTATCGCACGAATTATACGTCCAGTTTCTCTCGATTCCTTTCTTGTAACGGCTCTGTGAAAATCGAGAATGGCGTTTTCTCGCTCTCTTTTTATTACGTTAGGGAAGTCCTTAATCGTAGCTTGTAAACTATCATAGTCATCAAGAAGTGTATTTACATTATCAAATTGAAGTTGGTATTCTGCCCTAAGGTCTTCTTCAATTTGGTCCATTAAATCGCGGATGATTACTTCCGCATGGTCCCTAAAGCCTTCAATTCGAGAATCACCTAGCGCATGATTATGAAAGGTTCTTAGTTCACTTCTAATTTGCGTAGGGGTTTTCCCCTCACTGTTTAGTCTGTTAGCAAGTTCGTTTTTTTCGAATTTATACAGTGAATAAGCGATTAAACCAATTTTATCTTCGCGATCTTTAACAAGAGCATCAAAAACCCAACGTTGTGACATCCTTGCCTCCAGGTTTAAATGCCGCGAATTAGCGGCATTTTAAAAGTTATGAAATGACTATTTAATGGCGGAACTGGCAGCTTTAAAAGCCCTATTAAGCATTCGATTTAAATCGTTGCTTGTGACTTTCTGAGCCGTGTTGGATGTCTGCTGCTGGGGGGCAGAAGTAAGAGCTTTGCGTACGATCGTAGTCTTACGACTTTCAGAGATTGGTTTTAGCTCGACTTTATACATCTTCAGGCCCCCATAAAATTTGCTTCTATAAATTATACACTAAAGGACACTGGATTTTCCAAATTTTTAGTGATGACCCAAAGCCCAGTATCAGTAAAGATATCGCTTATGAAGGACTGATGCACTTAGACCCGTATCCCGCTCCCTTTCTCGATAAGCTCGGATGTGCTCTCAACTCAAAAAGGGTACTTTACAGCCCATAGTCGATAGTGTATCCGTATGAAATATAGGCATTACTCGCTGACCGTATATGAAAAACAGTCGTTGTTTATGCGCTGCACAGGCCCGGAAAGTTACTTTTTTCTCAGCCATCGACACAGCACCCCGGCAGTTCTACCCCTTAAATTAAGGGGAATGACGTTTTCTTTTCCCGGCCGGGTAAGCAGACCGTCTTCGTAGTGTGTCAACGGGAGTCACGACGTCAGGAACAGACAGACCAGTGAGGTTTACGTGAATGAATCATCAATAAAAACCGAAAATGTGTTCCTCTTCTGGAGAGCCATTGAAGCCTTAACCCCTCAGGATATTGATAAGGAAAATGCCCGCGACAAACTCAACCCGGTTTACAAAGTAGGCGCAGGATCCATGCTTCCCTGGGATGACCCGGATCATACCCGTAAGGATGTTGCGCCTGGCAAAGTGTGGCGCTACTCCGCTCAGGCGGGGGTTTATCATCTAAGTGTGATTACCAAAATGCTGGAGGATAAAATCGGTGCCCATGAAGCGGTACCTAAAGAACGCAAATCAGGGAAATGCAGGCTTTTTGATATTGGTTTCAATGAAGAAGGCATCCCCCAGCCAGCCACGTTCATGTTATCCCTGTCTGCATGGTCGGCGGCTCAGATACTCAGGCATGATCGCGGCGTTTATGCTCTTCATGCTCCCCTTTGCTCCGATGTGTCAGACCTGCCCGCACCAAACGACAGCCTCCCGCTGGTGGATAGCGGTTTTTACGATTTTGATAATCTGACCCTTCATCTCATGCAGTGGGTGGACATTGAGGCTTATCGATTACAGGAGGAGGGACAGAAGGCCGATACAGGATGGTTGAAGACGCTTGAGAAACTGGTCATCGCAAAACTGTATTTTCCGGAAGAAGCCATGGATACGTCAATCGTCAGTGTGGTTAAGTGTTCCCTGACCAGGAAGGCAAAAGTCATCCAGGAAGACAGTGCAAAGAAAGACAATAAAAAGAAAGAAGCGGTGCCCGATGACCTTATTAACAGTTTTTTCATTCAGGAACTGCGAAAGCTCGACGCGGAGTGGAGGCAAGGAGGGGGTGGAGCCGGTTTTAAAGACTTTATCATGGCGATAACCCGGGATAACCAACAGCGCCTCGATATACGCACTGAAGAAGGCCTGGATTTCGCCTTTGAGAAACTGTTGCCCACACAGCCACCAGCTGGCTCCTGGCCTTCAAAGTACCCGCTGGCATTCAGCCAGCAGCTGGCCGTCAATGAAACCTGGACCAGAAATCACACTGAACCGGGTATTTTTGCTGTTAATGGTCCTCCGGGAACGGGGAAGACAACACTCCTGCGTGATGTGGTGGCCGCAGTCGTCACCGATCGGACGAGTACTCGGCGACTCTGCATTTAAAGCCAAAGACAGCCTCAAATACAATGACAGGCTGATACCCTATTATTCGCTTCACCCGTCCCTGGCGGGGAGTGCCATCGTGATTGCATCGTCCAATAACGGAGCCGTGGAGAATATCTCACTTGAGCTCCCCGGGATGGAGGCGGTACCGGAGAATGTGTCAGATCGCAGCGATTACTTTGCCGGGCTGGCTACCGTAATACTTAACAGGCCTGCCTGGGGGCTTCTGGCGGCAAGACTGGGCAATAAAAGTAACAGAGAGCAGTTCGTTAACACACTGTGGTGGGGAAATCTGCAGAAAAGTGAAAAAGGCGATGAAGCACCTCCTGAGAAGTTTTCACCCGAACGTGGAGAGGGGCTGAAATACCATCTCGGAAAGTCAGAGAGCCTGCACTGACCTGGACTGAGGCTGTCACACGTTTTGAACAGGCACAGGCGGTGGAGGAAGCCGAGCGTCAGCAACTGGTCGTCAGTTCAGGGCTAACGAATAAAATTGAGAGGCTCGAAGAACAACGAAGAGAATGGGAAGAAAGGAAGCAAACCGCAACGCTTCAGATTGAGGAATGTCGGAACGCGCTACAGACTCGCCGCGATGGAAATGACCCTGACCCTGTCCAGTGGAGAACGGGACGAACTCGATCAGCGCATCCACCAGCATGAAAAAAATAAACCCGGCCTTCTGGCTAATCTCTTTTCGCTGGGGAGGATATCGAAAACATGGTGGGATCGTTATCAACGGCTGACAGACGAATCAGATGCTTTGCGGGCGACGTTGACTCAGCAACGGCAGGAACAGCAGCAGGCGCAATTAGAAAAACATAATGCAGACAATGAACTCAGGAGCCTGGAGCGTGAGCTCACTCAGGTGATCAGCAACTGTCAGGCGGTCTGTAAAGAGCAGGAACAGAATAATACATTGCTGAAGCAGGCTATATCCGATCTGGGAGCCTCCTGGCCGGAGCGGGATGCAACAGATGAGCAAAGGGAGTTGTCAGCACCATGGCTTCATGAGCGCTGGAGAAAGGCGAGGGAAGACGTGTTTATCGCAGCATTAGACGTTCACCGGGCGTTTATTGAAAATAACCCCGTAAAAATGGCCGCCAATATAGGGCTTGCAATGGACTGGTTAAAAGGGCGAAAACTGACCGAAAAACAGGCGGCTCTGACCCTCGACTCCTTATCTCTGGTCGTCCCGGTTATATCAAGCACCTTTGCGTCCATGCCCCGGATGTTCAGGGATGCAGGTCAGGAAGCGATAGGCTGGTTGCTGATTGATGAAGCCGGACAGGCACAACCTCAGCATGCGATTGGGGCTATCTGGAGAGCAAAACGCACGGTTCTGGTAGGTGACCCAAAACAACTGGAGCCGGTCAGCAGTATTCCGTCCACTGTAGAGGGGGTGCTGGCAAAACACTATCAGATCCCTTCCTGCTGGTGGCCCGGAAAAGTCTCAGCACAGATACTGGCAGACCAGACGATGGATGTTGGCACCTATCTGCCCGACCCGGAGTCTGAACAGATTTGGGTGGGCTGTCCATTACGGGTTCACCGGCGCTGTGATGAACCGATGTTCAGTATCAGTAACCATATTGCCTATGACGGGCTCATGGTCCACGGGAAAAAGCCGGGCCTGGCGGATTTTCCTGAAAGTGGATGGCTGGATGTGAAAGGGAGAACATGCGAAGGAAACTGGGTAGCGGAGGAAGGGGTGGCGGTGGAAAAGTTACTTTTGGCGTTGCGTCATCAGCATTCACTCACACCTGACGACGTGTTTCTGATCTCGCCATTCCGGGATTGCGCTAAGCAGCTTAGTCGGATCGCAAAGAGACTGGGATTCAGGATGGACAGAACGGGCACTGTACATAAAACACAGGGTAAGGAAGCTGCAGTGGTTATCCTCGTGCTGGGAGGCAACATAAAAAGCCAGGGGGCGAAAGCCTGGGCGGCGGAAAATCCAACCATGCCAACTACACGTCGACCTAACCATTCCTTTGAAGGGACCAACTTACCTGTCAGCATCATAGCTACCATATTTTGCCATACGGGGTTAGAACCGAGAGCTTTAGCGCGAATCAATGCCAAAGCTGGCGTCGCCAGGATGTAATGTTTTGCTACAACTACAGATGAATGGCCGAGAATATGAGCAATTTCCTCCGCACTGACGCCATGCATAGCCAACGAGTGACCAACGTTGTGGCGTAGATCAGTTGGTGTGATTGATGGCGGAGCTGCTTCTTATGGAGGTTATTTAACATAATATACATTATGCGCACCAATGGTGATCGACGCAGAAAAACACTTTTTCTGCTCACCCGATGGACTCTATAATGGATTCGTGAACGATTATGCTGAGCGGTTACGAACTGCGACAACATAGGACGAGGAATTTTTGCGGTAGCGCGACGGCTCATAACCTGATTGCGGCAAACTACCGCAAAATGAATTCGTTTTCCTGAGCCCGTCTAACTCAGGGTCGTTCACCCAATCAGGCATTTTTGCCTGATTGAATCCACGCTCCCAAAAGTGTTTTTGTGCAATGCTGACACAAATCCAGCCTCAGACACTCTCCGTCACCGAAAATTGATTCATAACCTGCAACGCGGTCTACAGACAGAAACTCCTGAAATTCCGAGGTTGCCAGTTCAGCCCGACGCCCGCAACGATCGCAGATTTTGGCGGATAGAGACAAAACCTCAACTTTTGAAAACTGCTGCACAGCCTAGTCCCCTCATAAAAATGTTTTGCCAGCGCTACGCTCGGCCAACCCCGGACAGCACCAGAATGAATTCTGGCACTGACCGGCGTTTTATCTATAATGTTCTGGTTGAGACATACAGGCAATAAACAGAGCCGCAAATTAGTAGTCGGTTCTCCAAATCCGGTGACGCGCCCTCCTCGCCCGGGCTGCGGTGAGCGCGTCACCGGATTTTTCGCACCTGTAAAACAATAACAATATCCGTTTTTGTTGAATCGCTCCCCTTACTGGTCAGAAACGGAAACAACGAAAATCCCGTTTTAGTATCAGTATTTTTGTTATCAGCGAGTCCACCAATCAGAATAATATCTCCGTCTTTCAATGAGATATCGGTAGAAATTGCCCGTTTAATCAGCGTCGGACTCTCATTAACGCCATTATCAGTAGTGGTGAAATTCGAGAGTTCCTGAGACAAATTCAGGTCAATCACACTAAAACGAACCTCCGGCAAAATTTTAAAAATAATCCCAGAGTCTTTATAGTTCACAGACTGAACAGCCGATTGCCCCTGATAACTGACGGTCCCCAATGTTGGGGTCGAACTACCGACCGAAAATTCCGCCTGAGAACCGGAACGCGCCCGGAGCGTGGGAGCAGAAACAGTCGTAAACCGGGAATCGGTATTGAATAATTCAACCAGCGCACTGAGCGAACCCGTACTGATTTTTAAAAAATTATCATACCCCCTCGACGAACTGCCACCAATTTGTAAATTCAGTTTTGAATTCAATAAATTAACAGCCATTTGCAGCCCCGAGCCTGTTTTTGATGTGCTCTGAACCTCATACACATAACCGGACACCAGAACCTCATCAGCCGGAATATCTACCAATGGCAGCGCCTCAGAAACACGTCTAATCTCAGATTTTGTGCCGTAAAAAACCAACATGTCAGCAGCTGTTTTCTCACCGCCTCCAGAGAACTGACCACCGTCACTGGCTAATGATTGCATCTGTGATGCCAGATAATCGACAGACCGGTACAGTGGTTTATAGGTGTAACTAAATTTGGGCAAAACTGTTTTTTCTGCTGATTGAGAGGGAACATAGTAGAAATCGACACCATTTTTTGTTTTAGATTTAACGCCGATATCAGCCATGTAATCAATAAAAAAATTTCTAGCGTCCTGATCCGGCATAAGGTGAAATGAGATGTTCTTGTTAGTCATTGCCACAACATCAGGAGATAAACGAAAAGGCCTTTTGAGAATTTGAGTATAAAAAACGCTCAGAGCATCAGGAACAGGCGTTGATTTGAGTTCAAAATCTACCCCTGAACCCGCAGCATCAGCAAAAAAGGGGAACAGCAGCATTGACGAAAGGAAAATACTTTTTTTCATTTTTGCACCCCTGAACCTGACCATGAAGTAACAACCTCCCCATCTAAAACACCACTGATTACAGCACCGTTGATAACAAACCCCGACGCTGGCTCGACACGCTGACGCCCATCAGCACCAGACAGAACAACAAAACGCCCCGTCTTATCCCTGATAACACCGATAACACGCCACTGTCTGGAAACCACTGGCCGCGATACAGATACCTGAACAGAATTCGTTTTAGCCTGAACAGCACTATTAACTGTCACCGCTGCTGAATCCGTTTTGTCATTAACATTTTTCCCCAACCCATCACCATGAAAAAAAACCCATAAAAACCAAACTCCCGAGATACCAACAACCGTAAAAAAAATAATGCCTAACCAGAGCAGGCCGGAGGAAAAAATACTCTGCCTCTTATCAACTGTTTTTTCCTGACCGTTACCATCATAGGACTGATAAAGTGGAAATATTTTTTTATCAAAATTGTAATTACGTTTGCTGGTTAACTCAGATTTAATCAGTTTTGCACCTGAATAAATTTCAACGCGATAACTGGAGTTAAGGCCCAGCATTTTCAATTTAGTCATTTTGAATGTTGTTTCTATTCTGTCTCGAATAAACCGAGGGAGATTAGTAATTGACTGATTCGCAACAACTAAATCGCAGGTCACACCAGTTTCAGGGTGAACAAAATGGCGATGTTCTGCCAAAAATGATCTATGTTTTTTAGGCATTTTAGAGTCCGAGGCCCAGATACGCCACGCCTCATCGACACAAATCAAATCCCCCGGCTGGCAATAGGTTTTCACCCCGTCTGAATCTGAATTTTTATAGGGGAAAAAATTTTCGTCCTGAACCTGCTCATTTGTAACAAGCAAAACCTCGCCAATATCAGCGTTTTTATAATTATCACGAACATAATCATAAATCTTTTCAGCATTCAGGCCATATATATTGGATACAACCCTACGCCCCTGAGCAACGGCGGGAATTATTACACTGCGAACAACCTCAAAACTTTTACCACTCCCCGGAACGCCGACATATGCAGAAATTGCCATAACCGCCCCGCTATCCAATAACCGGAATTCGACGAATTATAAAACGTGCAATAATTGCAGACACCATCATCGAAATACCCGAAGGAACCTGAAACAAATTGAGCCAAAACCAGACGGAATCAGGTAATTGCGCGAACAACTCTGCCACAGGTAACGGACTGACATCAATTAAATCGATCAATACAGGTGTGAATTCCTGAACGATATAAAAAAGCCCAAACAAAAAAACAAATTTTATAACCACGGAACGGAGCAAAAAACCCAGCGCAGCATAGATTGCAGCCAACATATCAATCAACCCCCATCATGCGGACATCACCCGACGAAATGCCGAAAAGGCCCAGACAATCAGAAAAATTATTTTTATCAGTTCGCGATTCTGTTCAATCAACCCACAATGAGAATCGATAACGAAATTTTTATCCCATATTTCGAACTCACCGACAGGACAGACTGCATCACGTGAACCAACCGAAAAATTACCCCAATCGGCTGGGAATATATTTAGCAGAGGCGACAAAATAGTTTTTCCGTCAGGAGGACTATCGAGCGTTGGTTCAGTAGCCGTCTCACTACCTGACCCCGAATCAGTCCCTCCCCCTGTATCTGTGCCGGTGTCAGTGGTCGTTTCCAGATCCTCCCATGGCGTAGTCCACTCGGCGTTAGTGGGCTGTGTTCGCCCGACAGCAGTCAGTGCATCAGTGAAATCCTGCGCTGTTACGAGCGGATTGGAACTGGACACCGGAATCCCGGCGTAATCTGACTGGCTGGCGGCATCCAGCAACAGCGCATTGGCCACATCGGCCAGCCGTTGAGGATTCAGCGGGGTATTTTTGGCCGTCTCTTCCTGTTCAGCCGTGATATCAGCTGATTGCGGCGTGATAGACGAATCGTAACTAGCGTTAGGTAGCACTGTGTAGCTCGCCGTTCGGTCTACCGTGACTGCAGAACCCGAACTGGTCGAATAAGAATTCTGATATTGAATCTTATAAGTCGTGGAGCCGCTCGAACCAGTGCTGGAACTCAGAACAGAAAAACCGGCTGAATACGTGCAGCCACTGGCGCTGTTACAGGGCAGAAGACCGTTGGAGGTCTGATAACGATACGCTGAATAAATCAGACTTTCTGGGTAATCGCCTGAAAAATAAGGTTTTGTTCCGCCTGAACCGGCACCAACATAAAATTTTCGACCATTATCAGCAGAATCCCCGGAGGAAACCCCCGCACTCTGGTCAACACCAAAAATTTCATCGCCCAGATCGAGCAGAGCAGAACCGAGGCCTGCCCAGGTTATTGCACCGGTAGCCAATTGGAATCGTGTGGGGTTTGGCGACATTGCAACCAGCCGCTTAACTGACTGATTTAATGCGGTTTTTGTTGCATTCTCCAAAACCTGCCTCTCAGCAGCACTAACTGCGAGCTGGGCCGCGCCCCGAGAAATTGCAGTACGTAAAGCAGCAGCACCGGCAAAATCGACGCCTGCGATTAGCAATGGTAAAAATGCATAACTAATTGTTGGCAGGAATATAAAAAAAACAGCCAAACCCAAAACAATTTTTTTCATAATCCTCTCAGTCCAACGATTATCGCCCACGCCGAAACCAGACCCCAGATAAAAAAAATCATTTCCCAGCCCATAATGACCTCAATAAGGAGGGGATACCCCCTCCTGAAATTTTTTTTTATTTTTAGCCGCCACGAACCAGCGCCAAAATAATTTTGGCACCGCGCATGGCGGCGTATAGGCCGAGAAGCACCGCTGCAATAGCCAGCACCCCCGTAATCACTGGCCCGACAGAGAATGAGTCGGTCAGGGTGGAGAGATCGAGATCCCCCTCGGCGGCAAAACTCGCAGCCGGGGCCAGAATAGCGGTAGAAAGAACAGAGAGAGAAAAAATTTTTTTCATTGGTGAAACTCCACTGATATTAAAAACACGATTCGGTTTTTAGCCGAATCTCGCGAGGCGCAGAATCACGCCGATTGAATGCGCCGCCAGCCACAATCCCAGAACACTGGACAGCGCAAAAAAATAAAATGGCAAAAATTCAGAGTAATCAATTGCATCAGTCAAAATCGACCTCCGAGCCATCCAAATTCCTAACCTGAATTACACCCAGAAAATTGCACTCTGGGCAACCCTCACAGCCACAGTTATCGCAACGGTCGAAATAGAGCAAAAATTGTTTTGCTATCTCTATAACCTCTAGCGAATAAAAATCTGAATCCTCGAAAACAATTTTCATGGGCGATTAGCCCACAAAGCGCGCAAAAACAGATAAATATTTTTTTGCCCCTCTCGACTAAACAGAAAAACAGCGATTCCGAACAAAATAAAATTCAGCATTTGCCACCTATTTAATTTCTGTGATTTGATCGCTCTCAAGAAAATAGTTAATCGCCGCGCCGTTTTTCCCGACGTAGGCGTCAACCCAGACGGGGATCTCTACATTTTTCCCCTGCAATGAGGAAACTAAATTAAGAATCCCAGAGTCAACCAATTTTTTAGGGACTCGAATAGCAGTCTGAACCGACTGCGAACCCCCCCAACCATCAGGGCGGGAATTTTCAACCCCGATTTCATAGAACGAGTAATTGCCCTGCGAATTAGTAAATTCTCGATTGCGAGCACCAAGAAATTTTCCACGAATTAAAATTGTCATCTGCATCACCTCATTTAGTTAATCAAATTTGCAAAGCTGCTCGATAGGTCGAAATTTCCCCCGGCGTCAGGTGCAGGCGACCACGTTCCCCGGCAGTTAGTAGCGCCAGAGCTGTGGGCGCGTCGAATAGATCGATTAGCGAACGCAGAGTTCTACCAATCAGGCGGCGACCCCAACGAATCTGAGAATCCAGAGTTGCCGCGGTTTTTTCAATTTTTGTGCGGACACGAACGGGCTCAGAATCAGCCAGTGTTCGAGCATAATCGTTGCATCCAGCATAAGCCGCTGAAATATCTAATAATAAATCGACGGAAACTTTTTTTAGCTCTGCCTCGTGTCGCCACCACGGCGTTACCGGATCGACGATCCCCTGCTCGGCATTTTTGTCGTAGGATCGCCAGTAGACCTGAGACTGGCGCGAGCCGATGTAAATCGTTGTTCCACCGAGAATTTTTCCTGTTCTCGATTGAATTGTAGTCAATTTCGGTCTAGGGCCTTTCCCGCAGTAAAACGCGTCACCATCATACGCCGCAATAACCGAGTCAAAACCGGTTACACCAGAATAATCGTCGTAGGCTAGATCGAGCCGGTTCAGTCGAGAGACACCCAGAATCTCAGTCAAAAAATGATGCAACTCAACTGGTTGTTTTCTCTCAAAAAATTCTTTACAGGCATGACCATTCAGATAGCAATGAACTGTATCCCGATTGCCACCAAACGCCAGATAGCCGAATTCGACAACCCCGGACAGGTCAGTAATTCGACAGTGATCGTAATAGCCCAGCCGACCCCTACCAGTAGCAGGCGATAACGCCATCCCGAAATAATCGCTGAACAAAAACCGAGCACGATCCTCCAGAGCAGCGCAACACAAATCCTGAAACTGATTTGTATCTCCAGATTCTGGTAGAACCGGCCACGGGCCGAATCCAACGGGCCGAGGATAATAATAGTCGGCCAAATCCCTGAGCGCGGACATTTGGAACGTGAACGAAACCGTGTCAACGATAACTGTCATTATTATCACCCCCAAAAAAATCGACACAAACAGCGATCAGCGCATCAAAATTTTTTGCACAATAATATGAATCCCCGATGCGCAGATGAAATCCAGAACTATCAAAACCCTCAATGACCAGTTCTACTGGCTCGGCAGAAAATGCAGAACCGTCATCGTCTGGTATTACCCCCGTAGTCACTATAACGGGGGTTTCGGTGTCATATTCCTGCATCTGAATAGCCTCCAGAAATCAATGATTGGAGTAGATCAAAAAGTAACAGCCAATTCAACAAATAAAAAACAAGGTAATGTATTGACAAAATCAAAAAAGACAAAACAAATATAAATCAATAAGTTATATAAAATATGACTGGCGGCAGAATCAATTACCATGAATAAGGCGGGATTTTGATGTGCTGTAGCGGGGAAATAATGTGCTGTAGTGGGGAAATAGTGAATAAATGACCACAGAATTGAGGATAAAAATAAAAAATGATGTGCTGTAGTGGGAAGAAAAGCACTTTTTGCTAAATTGATAATAATGTTAAAGTGTTTTTTTCAGTGTTGGCAATTCGCGCTATATACTTTTTCGACCACGATCTGTCCTCAAAAAAAATTGACCGAGGAAAAATATTCTCAGGATAATGGTGTTGCGCATAATGGGGATTATGATAAAGATTGCCCTGCGGGTTTTATGTTCGCAGGGCAATTTTTACCATAATCCCTGATCACATTATGCGCACTCATGTTGTAGTAGCTAAATTGAGATGTCCGTCTCTGACCAAATAGATATGTCCGCGCTACAGTCTCACCACAGCGATCACTGCTTTCAAAGATAGTTTCCCAATCAAAGGATTCTGATGACGGATCATGCACCGGCATTTTTACTTTGGATGAAGTTAACCGACTCTAAATCATTCATGACGTTGTCGACCGGCGTCTGACCACTCAGATGGCCGCGCAGCGCCTGGGTATTCCCGATCGCCAGTGCCGACGCCTTCTCTCGCGTTACAATCAATCAGGCCCACTGAGTATGCCTAACCGCCGTCGTGGATAACCCAGCAATAACCAGCTGCCTGATGGTCTTGCCCGGTACGCACTCAATATTATCCGCGAACGCTATACCGACTTTGGGCCTAGGCTGGCGTATGAGAATGTTGTCTACTTGTGAAAAAAACTCATAACACCATTCAATGGCGCATGCTGGTTCCCTTCATACCAGTGCAATACCCTGTCACATACATAATTGCTGGCAATAAAAGAAGGAACACCGAATGAAGTATGTGAATCTGGGTCGTAGCGGGTTGAAAGTCTCCCGTCTTTGTCTCGGTTGTATGAGTTATGGCGAACCTGAACGTTTGCCTCAACCCTGGTCCCTGGATGAAAAGGCGTCACGACCGCTCATTCGTCAGGCGCTTGAAGCCGGCATTAATTTTTTTGATACCGCGAATATCTACTCGGGCGGTAGTTCAGAAGAAATTACAGGAAAAGCGCTGAGAGAGATGGCCAGACGCGACGAGATCGTTGTAGCGACAAAGACCTTCTTTCCGTGGCGCAACTCACCCAATACCGGGTTTCTTTCCCGCAAGGCCATTTTTCAGTCTATTGACGATAGCCTGATGCGCTTAGGCATGGATTATGTGGATCTCTTTCAGATTCATCGCTTTGACTACTCCACGCCTGTTGAAGAGACCATGGAGGCTCTGCATGACGTCGTTAAAGCAGGAAAAGCGCGTTATATCGGCGCATCTTCTATGGAAGCCTGGCGCTTTGCAAAAATGCAGCATACCGCTGAGCGTAACGGTTGGACCCGATTTATCACGATGCAACCGCAATACAACCTGCTTTACCGGGAAGAAGAGCGCGAGATGCTGCCCCTGTGTGAAGACCAGGGCGTTGGGGTGATCCCCTGGAGTCCGATGGCACGCGGCAGGCTCACGCGCGACTGGAGTGTCACGTCCCGACGAACGCAAAACGATGCCTTTGCGTTAAAAATGTATGAGAACGCAGCCCTTCTGGATAAGCCCGTGATTGATGTTGTTGCCAGCATTGCCGAAAAGCACGCGGTGCCAAGAGCTCATGTTGCAATTGCCTGGCTGTTATCAAAATCCGTCATCACAGCACCGATCATTGGCGCAACGAAACCAGAACATCTTTCCACGGCTATCAGCGCGCTGGACTTTTCACTTAGCGATGCCGAAATCACGGAACTGGAAGCTCGCTATCTGCCGCACCCCGTTGACGGGATCATTCCCCCGCTTCCGGATACGCCGCCTTCCCTCACGCCGCCTTCAGCGATCCAGAACTATTAACACCCTGCCCTGGCCCGGCGTTGCCGGGTCTCCCAGACCACTCATTCCCGGTCACTGATGTGAAAAGGGAAACGGTGCCGGCGCGAATGCGCCCGATCGAAAAATCATCGCTCCACCAGGTTCGGTCCCGCTGTTAGCGACAATAAACAACTCGCGATGCCCGGGGCGGATCGCCAGGCTTGTCGATTTAAGGTTACGGCCTTTGTCGCGGTCAGGCAGCACAATTTGCCCAATAGGCAGTCCGTTGCGGTTGAAGACCATGACGCGGCCCTGGCCTGAGATGGCCACATATACATTGCCTTCGCTGTCGACACGGGCCCCGTCTGGCGCCGGCCCGGTGAACTGATAGGTAACAACTGAACCAAACGGGGCGACCGTGGTGGCGTCTGACAGTCTTACGCGATGAAGCCTGTTTTTAGCGTGTTCTGTGGCCCATATCTGAGAGCCGGCGGGGTCAATCGCTATGCCGTTCCCGACCGCGAGTCCAGGCAGGATGGCATGAATTGACCCGACATTGGGACTAACGTAGAACACCCCACCCTGTGGATCGGCTGAATTTCCCCGGCTGTCAGTGAAATAAAATCCGCCCTGATTATCAAAGACCAGATCGTTGACAAGAAATCCAGTATCAGGGGCAACAATCATCTGCTCACGGGTGCCGTTGGGTTCGATAGCCCGGACAGAACCTCGCTGCATATCGCCCACCGAGGCGATAAAGATCCGTCCATCTTTGTGTACCGCCAGGCCGGAAGCACCGAATGAATTCTCCTTAAGGACAATGGAAAGCTGCCGCTCCGGGGTTAGCTTAAACACGCGCCCCGTCGCCACATCAACAAACAGCAGGTTATTGTTCCGATCGAACACGATCCCTTCGAGCACGAGCGACGCCTGTGAAACGCTGAAGTACGGCTGGGCCTCCACGGTCTGAAGAGAACGCTCCCAGGGCGGTATGGGGACGGCACTGCATGTAAGCGCGTTATGATTTAGTCCATTCATGTGATTTATCCCCGGCAATAATACAGAGGGAGACTTCACCTGCAGTCTCCCTGTGAGAGCAGGTATTAACTTTTATCAAACTGACTTTCGGTAAACGGATCGGCGCGACCGCCCTGCAATGGGATTTTGGCAAGCGCCGCATCGATTTCGCGTAGCTCGCTGTCCGTCAACCGGACTTGCGGTGCACCGCTGTTTTCTATCAGGTGCGGATATTGCGTCGTACCCGGGATAGGGACAATCCAGGGCCGCTGCGCCATCACCCAGGCCAGCGCGAACTGAACCGGAGTGGTGTTTTTGCGACGGGCCCACGACTGCGCGAATTCAAGCAGCACCATGTTTTTGGCCAGGGCATCGGGCTGGAAGCGTGGCAGGTTATGCCGCCGATCGGTGCTGTCGAACCGCTGGCTTGGATTGACTGCTCCGGCAAGGAAGCTGCGGGCAGTCGGGCAGTAAGGTACGAAACCGATACCCAGCTCTTCGAGCGTTGGAAATATCCGCGTCTCTGGTTCCCGCCACCACATGGCATACTCACTCTGCACCGCAGTCACAGGGAGTACCGCATGTGCGCGGCGAATTGTCCTGGCACTCGCTTCCGACAGTCCCCAGTGTTTCACTTTACCCTCCTGGATCAACGCCTTCACGGTTTCCGCCACATCCTCGATCGGCACATTCGGATCGGGGCGATGCTGATAGAGAAGATCGATGTGGTCCGTTTTCAGACGCTTTAGCGAGCCTTCTACGGCGCGGCGGATATGGTCAGGATGGCTGTTAAGGGAAGTGGGCTTCCCCTCCTCCACGCCGAAGCCGAACTTGGTGGCAATCACCACACGATCGCGAACAGGGGCCAGTGCTTCCCCGACAAATTCTTCACTGAGATGGGGGCCGTAGACCTCGGCAGTATCAAAGAACGTGATACCTTGTTCGAAGGCTGCCCGGATAAGCGAAACCATGGCTTTACGATCGCGCGGACCTCCGCCGTAATAACCCACCATCGGCAGGCACCCGAGTCCCATGCTGGACACCTCCAGCGAGCCGAGTTTACGCGTGGTTAAGGTTTCCTTCCGGACGGGAGCAGCATCCGAAGGGGCGTTCGGCGTGTCCTGACCAGCCGGTTTCGCCATCACGGCGCCGCTCCTGCCAAGGGTGGTTGCGGCCAACGCCAGACCGGCGCCGGCGATCAGAAAATTGCGCCGGTCCCGGGAAGCGGGTACGGCAGCAGAAGGCTGGTCATGCATCATCTTGCTCATAAACTGGAACTCCCTATAACGAAGAAAGGATTCATTAATTTGGTCATTACCAGGCATAAGCCTGGGGCGCTTCTCCCCCGGGGCCGGGCCAGATTTCGTCGAGACAGCTCATGGTGTCGTCTGATAGCGTGACTGTCGTTGCGTGAAGCGCCTGCTGGAGTTGTTCGACCGTACGAGGCCCAATCAGTGGAGCGGTAACGACAGGATTCTGCAGGAGCCACGCCAGGGCCACATCGGAGGGGGTTTCGCCGAGGTCCTCACATAATCCCTCGTAGGCTTCCAGCTGCGGACGATACTGTTCGATTAGACGGGCAAACGCGGGCCTGGCACGGCGCCCGCTTGCCATCTTTTTCAGTACGCCGCCAAGCAGCCCTCCGGCAAGCGGGCTCCAGGGGATCAACCCCAGGCCAAAATGGCGGCATGCGGGAATGACCTCCAGCTCAATGGTGCGGGCTGTCAGATTATAAAGACTTTGCTCGGCGACCAGGCCCAGGAAATGACGGGCCGTGGCGACTGACTGCGCAGTCGCAATGTCCCAGCCCGCGAAATTGCTGCTACCGATATAAAGAACCTTTCCCTGCTGAACAAGCAGTTCCATGGCCTGCCAGATCTCTTCCCACGGCGTATGACGATCGATGTGATGCATCTGATAGACGTCAATATGGTCGGTCTTAAGCCGTCGCAAACTGTCCTCGCAGGCTTTGCGAATATGGTAAGCAGAAAGCCGGCGATCGTTCGGGCCCGGTCCCATAGGCTGATAGACTTTTGTCGCCAGAACGATGCGTTCACGGCGGCCACCCTGCTGAAGCCAGCGACCAATAATTTCCTCGGACAGCCCCGAGCCTTGCTGGATATCGGGAGATTGTTCAGTGCCATACACGTCTGCTGTATCAATGAAATTGATACCCGCCTCAAGCGCCTCATCCAGAATGCGGGCGCTGGTCTTCTCGTCGGTGACGTCACCAAAATTCATGGTTCCGAGACAAAGGCGGCTGACTTTCAGGCCGGTGCGGCCAAGATGCGTATAGTTCATAAACGGCTCCGTTAGATGAGTGTTCCGCCCTGGCCTACCAGCCAGAGCGCATGATTTTCAAGAATAACGAAGCACAACGTGTACAGTGAGTGGACGTGCATGAATGGACTTGTGAAAAAAATTCAGCAATGGATTAGCCCTAATCGGTCTAAGGTGTATATCATTTCTTCATCAACGCATTCGGGTTTTAACGCCGCATAAGGAAAACTATTCTGTATGCAAATAAGCAGAGCTGATGTTGCCGATCTTATTTATTTCATGGCGATTGCACGTCATCGCAGCTTCAGCCGTGCGGCAATTGAATTAGGCGTCAGTGCATCAGCGCTGAGTCATGCCCTGAAGGGACTGGAAACCCGGCTCGGAGTTCGCCTGCTTAATCGCACGACCAAGAGCGTCACCCCTACGGCAGCTGGTGAGGAACTGGTTCAGTCTGTTCTTCAGCCTTTCGACACCATAGAAGGCGCGCTTGAATCGCTTAACCGGTATCGCAATACCCCTACCGGACGTATCCGCATCAATGCAGCCGTTGAAGCGGCAAATCTTTTGCTTGCGCCGGTCATGCCCGCTTTTATGGATCGCTATCCCGATATTGAAATCGATATTGTGGCCAGCAACCGTATGGTTGACGTGACTGATGCGGGCTTCGATGCCGGCATCCGCTATGGTGGCACCGTCCCGGAGGACATGGTTGCCCGGCGTTTATCTGCCGATATTCGCTGGGTTATCGCGGCCTCCCCTGATTACCTGGAACGCTACGGAACGCCTGAACATCCGGATGATTTATTACACCATCGCTGCATCAGCAATCGTCTCGGTGACGATCGGGTTTATCGCTGGGAACTTGCGCGAGACGGCGAAACATACCAAATGACAGTGCCAGGCTCAGTGACGGTCAATCATGCCGAAACGGGTCTGGTGGCCGTATTGGGCGGGGCTGGCCTGATGTATTTTCCGGAGCCTCTTGTTGCACCCTATGTCAAGGATGGACGGCTCCGTCTGGTGCTTACGGAATGGTCCCCACTGGAGGAAGGTTTTCATATCTATTATTCAAGCCGCCGGCAATTGCCGACCGGGCTTCGCCTTCTGATTGAGTTCATACAGGAGGCCAGGCCGCTGGGGTTGTGAAATAGTGCCTCCATACTGAACGATGCGTTATCGGCTTTATCGCCCCGTCGCTTATTCAGAATGCTCAGTTGCAGGAAGCCGCAGGGAGTCTGCAAGGCGTGCTGTTTGCTAATAATGGAGAAACAAGAGGTAACGCTGTGAAAAATTACAAAAAAAACATGGGTTGTAGTTTATTTGAAGGCTAGCCCAGGTGACCCGCATCAATAAGCGCCATACGAAGATGTTTCTGAATGAAATCCGCTTTATAAATGCTGTATCGGTGGCTGTCATTTTCACATAATAACATCGCGCTTTTTTTCATTAAAGCGTACTGAATGGCTACGTCATTGTGTTTAATAAGGTAATCACGGAATGCCAGGTGTTTTATGATTTGAGCATCCCCGGTGGTAAACGCATGGATATGATGACTACGCTGATTTCCACCTTTTGTAAAGTACCTACGATTTAAAATGCCGTTTTCACCACGCACAGTATATCCTACACCCTCCATTGCCTGATTCAGACTGTCCAGTTCTTCAAGATTAGCAACTTCGATTAATATATCTATTACTGGCTTAGCTGATAATCCAGGCACCGAGGTGCTACCAATATGATGAATCCGGGATATCACTTTACCAAGCGTCATCTGCAACAGAGTACGTTCGTTCTCAAATAAAGTCGGCCACATCTCATCATAATCAACCACAGTCAATATTCGCATGTTCAACAGTCACACCTTTTAAGGAAATTTAAGCAGTCACAATAACATAAATCGCCTCTGCTGACTTGAAGGCATTTATAATCTGTATCTGTCCTCATAATTTTCAACCATCGTCTGACAAGATGCCCTAAACCCCTTTGTAGTGCTCTTTATTCAGACCATACTTCTTCATTCTGAGATAAAGTTTTTTACGCGGTATCAGCAGATACTCCGCCACCTCATTAATACGTCCCTGGTGGATATTCAGCGCTTCGGTGATGATCTGCCGTTCGACGTCCTCAACCCGCTGATCCAGCGGCGTCGGCTCGCCAATGTGCATCAGCGGATTAACCGTTTCTGCGAGTGGTAATACCCCTACTGCAAACAGCTCGGCGGCGTTCGCCAGTTCGCGAACGTTATTTGGCCACACCCGGCGCATCATCCCCTTCAACAGACCAGCATCCACCTCCGGGACGGGATGATTCAGCCGTTGACAGGTTTTTTGCAAATAGTGATGAAACAGCGGCTCGATATCATCAGGTCGCTTTGACAGAGGCTGGCAGCCAATTTGCGTCATCGCGAAGCAGTAATAGAGTTCCGCCACTATCTGGCTGCTGGCGGCCAACTCCACCAGCGAAGCGCTACCGATACCAATCAGGCGAAAAGGCCGCTTCTCATGACTCTGCAGCTGTACCAGCTGATGCTGTTGCTCGTGAGTCAGATGCTCGGGGTGACTTAAGACCAGCGTCCCGCCCTGGGCCTGGGCGATCAGTTCATTAAGCGTATGGGCGTTAGCCGGAGTCAGCTCGCAGGCGATAAACGGACCTTCAGCGTGCCGTCCTAACTGGTGCAGGTAACGCGCGCCGGTCATGCGGCCGGTTCCCGGCTCGCCGTAAAGCCATACCGCAATATCCGTTTCTGCCAGCTGCTGAAGGCGCTGGCGATACCGAACCGTCCATTGGCTGCGGCCAATAAGCTCAACCTGTAATTTTTGCTGACAATACTGGCGACGGGCGATAACCGATTGCCTCTGACGCAGCGCGGCGTCCACCAGCGTGAGCAGCTTGCCCGGATCGATCGGCTTTTGCAGGAAATCCCAGGCCCCTTTTTTCACCGCCTCCACCGCCATCGGCACATCGCCGTGACCGGTGATAAGCAGAATCGGCAGCAGATCGTCATCCTGATGAAACAACGTCATTAAATCGATACCGGAGCAGCCGGGCATGCAGACATCGCTTAAAACGATGCCGGGCCAGTCCTTCGGCACCTGCTCCCGCGCATCAAACGGATTATTACAGGCACTGACATGATACCCCGCTTGCTCAAGCAGCTGCGTATAGGCATCCAGCACATCGGCATCATCGTCAATCAGCAGAATCGAACAGTTATTACTCAACATCTTTTACATCCGTCAAATTGAATTCCAGCACCACGCAGGCACTGCGTGTAAACGTCGACGCCAGGCGCAACGCCCCTTCCATTTGCGTCATCAGCGAAACACATATCGAAAGCCCTATTCCGAGCCCCACGGTTTTACTGGTAGTGAACGGCTTTAACAGCGAAGGGAGTAAGGCCGCAGGCCAGCCAGGGCCGTTATCGGCAATCAACACGCACAGCCTTCCGCCCTGGATTTGCCAGCTCACGGTGATTTGCGCGGCGTGCGGGCAGGCGTCGAGGGCATTGGACAGCACGTTCACCAGCACCTGATGGACGCGCACTTCGTCCCCCTGGATCCAGACAGTGTCATCCGGTATCACCAGCGTCCCCTGCTGAGGCTTATGACGCATCGCCAGCAGTTCCCACGCCACGGTAAACGTCTGACGCAAATCGACCGGATGCAGCGGCGTTTCCAGTTCTGCGCGGCGGGTAAACTGGCGCAGGGAGCGGATAATCGCGTCAATGCGGTTGATCAGCCCTTCTGCTTTGCTTAACGTCGTCCGCGCCTGCTCCGCCTGTCCCTGTTCGATCGCCCTTCCCGCCGTAAAAAGATACATCGACAGCGCGTTCAGCGGCTGATTAATCTCATGCGCCAGGGTGGTCATCGTCTGTCCCACCACCGCCAGTTTAGCGGTCTGGATCAGCTCGTCCTGCGTGGCGCGCAGATCGGCCTCAATCGCTTTTCGCTCGCCAATCTCCTGTTCCAGCTGCTGTTTTTGCGCATTAAGCTGACCCAGGGTATGACGAAGCAAACCGGCAATACGTCCCAGCTCGTCGCGCCCGTAAACCGGAATGGTCGCCTCGGTCCGGCCCAGACCAATCTGCACCACCGCCTGATTCAGCGCGGTAAAGCGTTTCACCAGCCGCGAGCGAATAAAATAATGGTTTAGCCCCCATGCCAGCAGCAGCGCCAGCAAGGTCGCCACCAGGATTAACCCGCCGCTGACCCGGACAATCTGCGCCATACGCTGATTAAACATCTGCATCTGCTGGTGACTGCTGCCAAGCTGGGCTTCCAGCAGCGTTCTGAAGCGCCCCAGCGTCGCTTCTCTGGACCGGCTGGCTTCCACGAGCGCTTTTTGCGCGCTAACATAGTCGCGCATGGTATCCGGCATATTATTTTTCACCATGCCAATTTCCAGCAGCTCATCAATCGTTTGTCGCAGGGTAATGGTGCTCGGCCAGTCATCCAGCGCACGGATATTTTCATCCGCCGTTTTTTTCAGGTTTTCAAGATAGCGGATATGCGTCTCCACCAGCATGCCGTCATCATTCCCGGATTTCAGTTCATTGAGCCTGTCGCGCAGGTCGTCAACGATCTGATTTTCAATACGAGCCAGGGTATAGACCTGCTGCTGTTCATTCTGCACTTCCCGGGCGCGTTTCAGATACTGCCTCGCATCCCCCTGTCGGGCTTCAATCTGATCGAGCAGCGTTCCCTGTTGCCAGGTAAAATCCTGCACCAGCGAATTCAGCTCGGTGGTGAAATCATCGTGCAGCCAGTCGATCCGCGCCGCAAGCTCTCCCACCTTTTCACGAACCAGAAACATGTTGTAGAGCACGCGATCCAGTTCCGCCAGCAGCGCGCGGCTGTCCTGCAATATCACCCCCAACTGCTGGCGTTCTGCCGGCGACAACCCCTGACTTAGCCGTTCTATTTTGTCCAGATGCTGGATAATCTGGTTGCGCAGCTGCAGTCGTACCGTGGTATTTGGCGCCAGCAGAAATTCATTGAGCTGATCGACCACCAGGTTGAGATTCCCTTCAATCAGAAAAGCCGCATGGATGCGCGGAAAATACTCATCCAGCGAATAGCGGATCTGCGAACTTTGTTCATGCCAGGAATAGAGGCTTACGCTGCTGACAATCAGCGTAAGCAGCGCCCCCGTCAGAAATGCCCCGCGCAGACTGCTACTGATACTGATTTGCCGCAGGCGTTGCAGCATGGACCTGTCCGTCATTTCAGTTCTTCCAGTTTAGTAATCGCCTGCCGCTGGTTGTTGAGAAACCAGAGCTGCCACTCCATCATCTGCTGTTCCGCAAAACTTTTGTTGTCGAACTGAGCCAGCCAGGCTTCATCCTCGCTGCTGGCCGGATCCACCGGGACACGGGTGAGCAGCGCCCGTATCTCGGGCAGCGGACGCTTAAGACGGACCTCCGCGCTATGCAGCGCTCGCCAGGCGTCTTTGAGCTGGGCAAGACGAAAGCTAATCGCCGTATCAAACATCCGCTGAACCAAACGCTGACGTTTGAGGATCAATCGATAGTTTAATGGCGGTTGATTCATCAGCATCGCCTGCTGCGCCGCCCGTGGATTGCCTGGCGCCAGCGGTGTTACCGGATACTTCCCGGTATTAGCGTCGGCGAGGATCGTCTGGCCCTCCGGACTTAACAGATAGCGAATAAACCGCCGCGCTTCGCTGGCGTGCTGGCTGTTTTTAAGCACTGCGACATAGGTCGGCGAAACCGCCGACTGAGGGAAATAGGTAAAAGCCAGGTGCGGATCGTTCAGCAGCAGATTGGCGTAATTATCAATCACCGGACCAGCCACGCCCAGGCCGCTTTTAATCTTATCTGCCACCCCAAAGCTACGGGATGAAATGGTCACGAGGTTTCCCGCCGTCGTCAACAGCGTTTCCCATCCTTTAATCCAGCCTTTTTGTTGCAGCAGCGACTCCACCATCAGATGGTTGGTATCCGAACGCGACGGACTGCTCATCAGCAGCGCCCCCTGATAACGGGGATCGGTCAGGTCATCCCAGTCCGCTGGCGCAGGCAGATGCCGGGTCATCAGTGCCGAGCGATTCATCAGCAAACCGAACCCGGAGATCGCCACGGCCACGGAGGTGGAGCGAATGGATTCCGGCACCAGATGTTGGCTGACTGCCGGCGCACCGCTGAACGGCGCCAGTTTTTGATGCTCCTGAAGATGCTGCAGCAGCATCGGCGACGAAGTCAGGATCAGATCGACATTTTCGGCATTTGCCGTATCAAGCAACTGTTCCAGCGAGGCGCTGGTGCGGTTGAGCGTCCTTATCATCACCGACCCCGGCTCTTTCTGCCAGCGATCGATAATCCACACGGTGGCGCTGGGAGAAAATGTCGTCGCCATCACCAGCTCATTGCCTTGCGCCGCACAGGGTCTCAGCCATGCGGTCAGCAGCAGCAGCGCGAGCATTTTGCTCACTATCCTGACCCCACGAAGAAATATGTTTGTGATCCCGTTCATAAATATTGAAATACCGTAAAAACCGCGTTGAGACAAAACTTACCCGTTTATGACATCTGGTGAATTAATCGCCGCGAGCGGAAAAATAGTCAAACGGGCGTCCGGGAATATCGGGAAAGATTACCAGATAATGATTAGGCAATTTGTTAGTGTCCGCACAAGCCGGACATAAAATCAGCGCAAAATTAATTGCGCAAAATCTCACTCATGCCAGATGGGTCAAAAACAACCCGTCCCTGCATTATTTTGAGTCAATTTTGACTCATTTCGACGATTTGAATTTTTTAGCCGCTTATTTCACCCTTCGGGGTAATTACTCCTGATGTTCATATCAATATAAATACAGGTGACGACATGTTATCATTATTAAAAAAAGGCCCGTCGGCGAATAAAGTTCCTGCTGAGAAAATTCAGGCAACCTATGGTCGATACCGTATGCAGGCGCTGCTAAGCGTATTTCTGGGATACCTGGCGTACTATATCGTGCGCAATAACTTCACCTTATCCACGCCCTATCTGAAAGAACAGTTAGACCTCAGCGCCACGCAGATCGGTTTGCTCAGCAGCTGTATGCTCATCGCCTACGGGATCAGTAAAGGCGTAATGAGCAGCCTCGCGGATAAAGCCAGCCCGAAAGTCTTTATGGCCTGTGGCCTGGTGCTGTGCGCCATCGTCAACGTCGGGTTAGGATTCAGTACCGCATTCTGGGTCTTCGCTGCGCTGGTTGTCCTGAACGGCCTGTTTCAGGGTATGGGGGTCGGCCCCTCTTTTATTACTATTGCGAACTGGTTCCCGCGCCGTGAGCGTGGCCGCGTAGGGGCGTTCTGGAACATTTCCCATAACGTCGGCGGCGGAATTGTCGCCCCGATCGTCGGCGCCGCATTCGCCATTCTCGGCACCGAGCACTGGCAGAGCGCCAGCTACATTGTACCGGCCTGCGTGGCGGTGGTATTCGCCATTAGCGTACTGGTGCTGGGTAAGGGTTCGCCGCGCGAGGAAGGTCTGCCTTCGCTGGCAGAGATGATGCCGGAAGAGAAAGTGGTGCTGAAGACCAAACACGGCCAGAAAGCGCCGGAGAACATGAGCGCATTTCAGATCTTCTGTACCTACGTACTGCGTAACAAAAACGCCTGGTATGTCTCCTTTGTGGATGTGTTTGTCTATATGGTGCGTTTCGGCATGATCAGCTGGCTGCCAATTTACCTGCTGACGGTGAAACATTTTTCCAAAGAACAAATGAGCGTCGCATTCCTGTTTTTTGAGTGGGCGGCGATTCCGTCTACTCTGCTGGCCGGCTGGCTCTCCGACAAGCTGTTTAAAGGGCGCCGGATGCCGTTAGCCATAATCTGTATGACGCTAATCTTCATCTGTCTGATTGGCTACTGGAAAAGCGAATCTCTGCTGATGGTCACGGTATTCGCGGCGATTGTGGGCTGCCTTATTTATGTCCCGCAGTTTCTGGCCTCGGTCCAGACCATGGAAATCGTCCCCAGCTTTGCCGTCGGTTCAGCCGTGGGTCTGCGCGGATTTATGAGCTATATCTTTGGCGCATCGTTAGGCACCAGCCTGTTCGGCGTAATGGTCGATAAAATGGGCTGGCACGGCGGGTTCTATCTGCTGATGGGCGGGATCGTCTGCTGCATACTCTTCTGCTACCTCTCTCATCGCGGCGCGCTGGAACTTGAGCAACAGCGTAAAATCACCGAGCAGGAAGAGGCCCGACTGGCACTGGCTGACGCACAGTAAGCGCCTGAACCCGGGGGAACAAAGAGCCAGCTTGCTGGCTCTTTTGCCGTTGATAGAGGAATAGATGTCCGCGGCGGCTTCCGACAGCGGTATAAAGCAAGTATTCCTGCCATCACTGATGTTGCTGCTGAGTGGCCTACTTCGCCGGGATAATCAGCACCTGACCCGGATAGATTTTGTCGGGATGGGTCAGCATCGGTTTATTGGCTTCAAAAATGCGTTGATACTCATTGGCCGAGCCATACATCGCTTTTGAGATTGCGCTCAGAGTGTCACCGGATTTGACCGTGTAAAAACGACTTTCCGCCCCGCTTTGCGTCACCTTAACGCCGTCACTGACCTGGCCTACGCCAGTGACATTCCCGACCGCAACCAGAATTTTTTCCTTATCCTCCTGCGAAGCGACATCACCAGTGACCGTTGCGGTGCCATCTTCCGCAACATCAATATTGACCTTTTCGGCGCCAGGCAGATTAAGTCCATCGATATGTTTTTTCAGCTTATCGGCCCGATCTTCTTTACTGTCGCCGGAGACGGCATCCCATATTTTCTCGCCCGCTTCTTTCACAAAATTTAATAATCCCATCTTTCCATACCTCCACGACTGTTACATGAACACATGTTCCTCGGCCCCGTTGACCCAATGTTCGGGATATTGGTTTTGATATCCACCATCGCGACAACTGCTTGAGGCAGCACAAGCTGCCATCAAAGTATAATCAATGAGCGTCAAAGTGCAGGAAATTTGCCATGGTATGGCAGGAAAGTCTGTATTCCGGCAAGGCGACACGAAACTAAAGCGGACATTATCCCCCCGAACACAAGGCACCTGGCGCAGAGGCTGATTGATTGTGAAAGGATATGGGACCTTAAATGGCAGGCTGGGAGTTGGCACCCCGCCTGAGGGCTCCTGATTCTGGTCGCCAATGCTTTCAGGACGTTTTTCTTACTGAGATCGTCTCAAAAACATTCGCTGATTTCTGCCGCAGCAGCTACAGTAAATCCAGGTTAAACTGGTATGACCACACAAGGCGAGACTCATGGAATCTGTCATCATCCCCGTAAGCCAGGGCGGCTTTGTCGCCGCCACGCTCTGGCAAAGACACAAAGCCAAAGCATTGGTGATCGTTCACCCGGCGACGGCCGTTGTACAGGGATTTTATAAAGGATTCGCTGAATACCTTTATAAAAGGGGGTTTAGTGTCATTACTTATGATTACCGGGGCACTGGTCTTTCGAAGTCCGGGAGAGTCCGTCACAACAAAAACACCATGTCCGACTGGATCGAGCAGGACGTCGGATGCATCACCGCGTGGGCGAAAGCCCGAGCCCCTGGCCTTACCCTGCTGGCGATTGGGCACAGTATTGGCGGGCATGCCGTGCTGTTATCTTCCGCCTCCACCGACCTGCGAGCCGCCGTCATGGTTGCCTCACACGCAGGCGTGACAAGCACTATCAGCCAAACGAAGGAAAAGCTGCGAGTATGGTGCTTACTGCGCGTTTTGGGGCCGGCACTTTGCCGGCTCTTTGGGTATATGCCAGCCAGACGTCTCGGGCTGGGTGAAGATTTACCGGCTCCGGCGATGCTTCAGTGGGGACGCTGGAGCGCGATGCCTGAATATTTCTATGACGACCCGGAGTGGGATGCGCGTCAGCGGGCAGGAAAGATAACCTTACCTATTCTGGTGTTGGGTTTTGATGACGACCCCTGGGCTAATACAGAAGCCATCTCACGCCTGCTTGCTCCAGCGCAAAACGCAAAAATAGAACGCCGTGAAATACGGCGGGCGGATTACGGACTTTCATCCATTGGTCATATGGGCTTCTTTCGTACCCGGAATGCGGAGAAATTATGGCCCCTCGTCGCACAATGGCTGGAGAGACATTGCCCGGATAAGAGGCGGACGACCTGAGCAATATTTCAGGAGACGCCGCTTCCGGCGCCTCCTGTTCTTCACCTCGCGGCTACTCCTCGTACGCCGCGTGATGGAAATCAATTTCCCACTGCAGCACCTCGCCGTAAAGCGCCGATAACGCCTGCTTTTCGTCTTCACTCAGCGCCATGGCGCAGCGGTCGAGTTC
>OJKH01000155.1_pt1 | contig 42313 bp, 42 predicted proteins | sample 1596471 | NCBI WGS metagenome assembly OJKH01 (sample SAMEA4350108, study PRJEB24818) | metagenome | biome: human; feature: gut; material: faeces | place: Denmark | collected 2013-09
TATCCATCTGACGTTCCGGCCGTCGGACCATCGCTGGTTTGAGCACGTATACCCTGTGACGTTCGCACCAGGTTTTCACTTATCCACAAAAACCCGCAAATGAATAAACAGGGAATTTAGCAAAAGGGTAACAGCAAACCTGCAAAATAGTCTTACCCCACTTTTTTAATCCCCTGCATTGCAAGCAGCAGGGAGATCTTTTGTCTCTGCCGGCTCTGTGAATAACTCAATGAGGCCTTCGCTTACAGCGGCCGCACGCGTCCGCGTCGCTCAGATAAAAGTAGCTCCCATCGCTTCGCGACGGGCCCCAACCGGAGAACCACATTAGTTACAGCATTCAAAAGGAAGTTTGTCATAAAACCAGCGCCGGTTTGCCGGCCAGGAGCCCCTCCCCACCACTGAAAAGCGCCGCCGCCCCCGGCCGAAGGCCGGGGAACACCATCGCTTTTAATAATGGGTGTTGTAACTACTCTTCTTCATCGCTGTAAGTGGAGCTGCGGTCGGTTATTTGGTACACGCTCGTAAGCGGCCCTGCGGCCCGCTAACGCGGAGATACGCCCCGGCTGCGGCTGTCGCCTTGTCGGGACCACTCCGACCGCGTACAGAGGCGTCTGAGTTGTTTTCAGCGGGTATGGCTTTGCAGTGAAGGGGGCTCGGTGAGGCAGAACCTGTCAAAACAGCAGCCGGCTACGCCGGGCTTTCGGCGCCATTTGACTCCACAGATACATGCAGCTTCATCTGGCGCCTCCATGCCGCTGACGCGGCATCCGGAAACTTACCGATGCTGTAGGATTTAACGTCTGCTTTGTGCCCAGGCTGGGTGAATACCCCGACCTAAAGCTGAAGTGCGCGCATCTACGAAAAATCTGGAATTGCTCGACTGGTTAGCTGAGCCAAATTTTACGTATGAGGGGTTCAACGCCGCAACCGTCGAAATTTCCGTCAGGTTACTGGCGGCCACTGCTGGGCGGCATGAAGAACACGCAAAACCGTAAGAATCCCCGCTTCAGTCTGGTAGACCAAAATATAATGAGGTCTGACCACAACTTCGCGGGTACCTTTGATCCGTCCGGGTTTATACATGTCAGGATTGCCACAGGTCCGCTCTGCTGCTGTTTCAAACTCATCATCTAGGTCTATTGCTGCCTGCGGGTTATCCTGGCTGATATAGCCCATGATATTTTCCCTGTCCGTCAGGGACATTGGTTTCCATTCCAGACGCATCACGCCCCCTTACGCAGGGCATTCTTTCGCGCGGCAAAGCGCCGCCTTGCTTCCTCATCGGACACTGCCGGTCGAGGATCATCAATGGATGCCTGAACTTGTTCCCGGAACCACGCATCGTATGCGACGGCTTCATGCGCCCGTTTTAGCGCAGCCGACCTGTCCGGTCGGGTGTTACGGTTCTGACTCTCCGGACTGTAGTTGGAGGCATCAACGTCAAACTGCGCGATCCCGACATTTTTCAGGTAACTGACCAGTGTTTCCAGCTTTTTAAATAACCGGATCTGACGACTGCGCTGCGCAGCCAGTGGCCGTTCATTTAATCCGAACTTAACGGTCAGTGCCCAACCTCCGGACGTACCCACGACATGGGCAGCACGGACAGCACCGGCCTCAACCAGACGGTGCAGCGTGGTGTGATCAATGGTTTCTGTTGCCATAAAAACATCCCTCTAATGATGTTGCTTCGCAATTTATAAAAAATAGTATCGCAATTAATTGTAAATTGCACAACAATCAACAAAAAACCGCTGATTTGATTTACCATAACCACACATTACGCGCCCGGTTTCGACTGGAGGTCATTCACGCCGGAAATTTCGGCGGTTGCGGCGTTGAACCCCATACTGCTTCTTCCACTTGAATAGCAGACTGGGCTGAATACCGTGCAGGCGGGCGACATGGGAGACATTCATCCCTGGTTCCATCGTCTGCTGGATAATGTCGATTTTCTCCTGAGGAGTCTTACGTTTACGGACTTCTTGTCCTAAAAGGATCCCGGTCATCTCAAAATTGGCGTTAGTGTTAGACATATATTCAAGCCTATCTCTTATCTGGAGATACAGCTACTGTCTGGTGTTTCAGGGGGCTACATCAGTAACTATCGTTGTTATGGCTATCGCCGCCTGCACGCTATGCTACGGCACAAAGGCCAGCGGCTCTCTGAGAAGGTTGTACGCAGACTTATGGTGGAGGAACAGCTTGTGGTTAGCCGAAACCGTCGGCGCCGCTATAGCTCGTACTGCGGAGAAATCGGCCCGGCACCTGACAATCTTCTCGCCAGAGATTTTAAAGCGGCGAAGCCCAATCAGAAATGGCTGACAGATATTACGGAGTTCCAACTTCCGACGGGAAAGGTCTGGCTGTCGCCGGTGGTGGACTGCTTCGATGGAAAAGTGGTGAGCTGGTCGCTCAGCACACGCCCTGATGCCGAGCTGGTTAACACTATGCTGGATAATGCCATCGGAACATTAAATGCAGGCGAATATCCTGTCATACACAGTGATAGAGGTGGCCATTATCGATGGCCCGGCTGGCTTGAACGTGTGAATGCTGCAGGTCTTATCCGTTCAATGTCCCGTAAAGGATGTTCACCAGATAATGCAGCATGCGAAGGGTTCTTCGGCAGGTTAAAAACTGAAATGTATCATGGCCGTGAATGGTCGGGGATAACACCTGAAAACTTCATGCAACATGTAGATGCTTACATCAGATGGTATAACGAACGGCGTATTAAATTATCGCTGGGTGCAGTCAGTCCGGAAATGTACCGTCGTCAACTCGACATCGCACAATAAAATAGTCCAGGAAATCGTCCGCACCCCCAAAACGGTCAATAATCTTGGCGTTGACACCGTGATCGAGCAGGCCCCCGGGATAGGCGTGGTGATGGGACTCCGACGCCGGGAATTGTTGGACCAGCTCGGCATACCGTTCCAGTGGGCGGACGTACAGCGCCGCAAACTGCCGACGCGAAAGCGATGTTCGTTGCCATATGTGTTCCAGCAGCTTCTGCCGGCGCGGCGTCGCCAGTAGCGATGCGGCCGGTTCCGGCCGCAGCAGATCGGTTGCCAGCGGCGACGCGCTGAATGTGTAGTGGAGTTGCCCCCAAAAGACCGGCCATGCTCAGGTTTGAGATTGCGAGCTGATGAACTCGCGCGGGGATTGATATCCTAACGCCTTGTGTGGGTGAAGATTATTGTAATGGTCGAACCAGAACGGCAACTGTGCCAAGACGGTTTCGGCATCCGGGGTGGGATTCACTGCGACGTAATCGCGCTTGAAGGTTTTGACGAAGGCCTCAGCCATACCGTTCGATTGCGGGCTGCGCACCGGCGTCGTGCACGGTTCCATGCCGATGTCACGGAGCAAGGACGCGGTGTCCCTGGCGATGAAGCAGGAGCCGTTATCGGTGAGCCATTCGATGGGTTCGGACAGCATGTTGATGCGGCCGAAGCGGTTCTCCACGGCGGTGATCACGAGGTCCTGCACGTCCTGGCTCTTGATGCCCTCGGTAGTGGCGACATGGGCGATGGCCTCACGGTCGCAGCAGTCGAGGGCGAAGGCGACCCGGACCTTCTCCTTGTTGTCGCAGCCGATCTCGAAGCCGTCGGAGCACCATCTGATGTTCGAGCGTTCGACAGCGACCTGACCGTCATGGCGGCGATCATCGGCCGCTCCGGTGTAGCGCACCAATAGAAGGTTATGGACCTTCATGACCCTATAGACGCGCTTGGCGTTGGGCCACGAACGCCCATCTTTCCGGGCGTTGCGGCGCAGAATGGCATGGACACGCCGATAGCCGTAGGTGGGCATGTCGGTGATGATGGCCTTGATTTCCTCCACCAGTTCCCGCTCCGGGAGTGGTGGGCGTCCTCTGGCTCTGGAAGGGGAGCACGCGGCACGCGCAGCGATATTCGACCGGGCGACACCCAACGTCTCGCAGACGGTCTTCATCCTAAAATCCCCCTCGGAAGAGAGAGCGAGCGCAACATCTGTTTATGGAATGGCCCGCCCCTATCCCCAGCGTCTGTTATGATGCTGTGGATAGGGGCGGGCCATACGTTTTTTGAGCCGGTGGCGATTTCGAGGGCTTCCTTGAGGATTTCGCCTTCCATCGTCTTCTTGCCCAGCAGGCGTTGCAACTCCTTCACCTGGTTCTGAAGCGCCCGGTATTCGGAAGCCGGGACAACCTCCTCTTCGGCGGCCGTCGCCGTCAGCGCGCCTTGTGACGCCAGTTTGCGCCAGGCGAACAATTGGTTCGGCTGGATGCCATGCCGACGCGCGACGATGCTCACCATCGCGTCCGGCTCGTAGGTTTCCTGGATAATGGCCAGCTTCTCTGCCGTGCTCCAGCGTGCAGTACTGGCGACTGAGCCGGTTGCTGGTTGAACTGACGCACAGCCGGGCGGATGGCAGCTACAGGAAGCAGCTTGCACAGCTGTCGAAAACGCAGTTGCTTATCCTGGATGACTGGGGGCTGGAGCCGTTACTCCCGGCACAACGCAACGATCTTCTGGAACTGATGGATGATCGTTACGGTAAAAATGCCACGGTAATGATAAGCCAGCTCCCGACGGATGAGTTGTACGGTTGTGTGGGAGATAACACGCTGGCTGATGCCATCCTGGATCGGCTGATGCATAACGCCCACCGGCTGGAAATGAAAGGTGAGTCAATGAGAAAGCGACTGGCACAGGTTGACTGAAAGTGAACGGTCGGTGTAATAAACAGAAGTTAGGGCGCGTTAGGAAATAACGCGTTCATGTTCCTCCGGAATAACCGTTCATCTTCGCCAGAATACGCACCGGGCTCAGGTCAGACGAAATCGTATCCCTGCCAGGCCGTGTGGACGAATTTGATCCTGCATAGTGCGGCTGCGAAGCTTACGATGGAGCGATAATTTCGCTGGGTTTTCCCGCATCGCAGGGCAACGCGCTTAAAGCGCTTTAGCCGGCCAAAGCCCTGCTTGATACGCGCCCGTGCCTTATACAGGGTCTTTGCAAAGAAGGACGGCTTGTTTTTCTCGTTGGATTTATGTGGGACGACGGGAGCGATACCGCGAGCCCTTGCAACAGCGCGATTGCTCTTGCTGGAATAACCCTTATCTGCAAGGGCAGCACGTGGGGTTATGTCGGGCCCAATGTCGAGCAACGTCTCGAAGTGCCTTGTATCCGACGCTTCGCCGCCGGTCAGATCGAATGCTATGAGGTGGCCTGAACTGTCCGCTTTGGCGTGTATTTTGGTCGTGAAGCCACCACGTGAGCGTCCGAGCGCTTGGCCTGGCTGCCCCCTCTTTGCGCCTGCCGCCGAGATGTGTGCACGAACGATGGCCGAATTAAACATCTGGATCAGGTGTGCTGAAGTGCCCATCGCGGTCAATGTCTCGAAGAAGGTTTCAAACACTCCCACCTTGCTAAGCCGGTCGAAGCGCTTCCATACGGAGTTCCACGGACCGAAGCGTTCCGGTAAGGCGCGCCAGCGCACATTCTCCACGGTGAAGAAGTGCATGGCTTCCAGAAACAACCGGTCGTCCGCGGCTTTGCGCCCCCGCCTTGGCAGGCAAGCCCGGAAAACCTCTAGCGTGTTTGCCCAATCCGCATCCGTCATCTTTGTCGACATCGCCAACCTCCAAATCAGTCGGCAACCTATGAATCACACTCGGTTCCTCCGAAAACACCAAAAACTATACCTGAGTCAATTCGTCCACACGGCCTAATTACACGCTTCAGTCGGCGAGTGAGTATGCTTCTTCTTGATGTTCCGCAGAGCTTATTGCTTAGAATGCCAAATATGCGTGAACACGATCCGATGTCCATGTAACAGAACGACATGAGATCTGGTCAACATTATTTATTCATTACCGCCATTACACTCGTTCCATTCATGTAACTGATGTAAACGGTGACATTTTCACGATGGCTTCGATCAGAGATGTAGCATCCAGGGCGGGAGTTTCGACTGCCACTGTATCCAGGGTGATTAATAACCATCCCAGCGTCACCGTGGAAACCCGCCGCGCAGTACATGAGGCAATGGACTTTCTCTGCTACGTTCCCAACAGGAATGCAATCCAGCTGAGCGGCAAATGTTCCGGGCTGATCGGTGTGGTGGTACCCAATCTAATCAACCCGCATTTCTGCGAACTGTTAGCTACCCTCGAAGAAGAGGCCCGCTATGTTGGCAAGACTATTCTGGTTAAGACCCACCAGAATCAGGCGTTTCAGGATCGGCAACTGGTCAGGGCGCTGGCAGGAATGGGAATAGAGGCACTGATATGGGTGCCCACCGAGGTGGAAGCGTCTATTTCGGGCTGGCTGCAGGCGACTGGCATCAACACTGCTGTCGTAACACAAACCTCCCGCTTTTTTAATTCGGTATCCAACAACCAGGAGCGTGGGGCGGAGACGATAGCTGAGCATTTTATCGATACCGGAAGAACCCGCTTTGGTTTTATAGGCCAGGATGGCGTCGACAACCGTAAGATGTCGGCCTACTGTAAAAAGATCCTCAGTCATGGTTATCGGGTGGATAAACGCGACAGCTACTGGATACCGAAAGGGGACGGTGAACATAACCGTGGGCATATTCGTTCGCTCGACATAATAATCGATAATATTCTGGCGCAGGAAGATAAATTAAACTGCCTGTTTATCTATAACGACGTGGCCGCGAGTTACGTTATCGAACATCTCCGTCGCCGTAGCGTTAGGATCCCCCAGGACATTGCCGTAGCCAGCTTCGATAATACGATTATCGCGCAGATGATGAATATTACGAGCATCGCCCAGCCCATTAACGAGATGGGAAAACTGGGCTTTGAGCTAATAAGCAGTACGGAAAAGAAAGAGCATATCGATTCAATAATATTAACCACCAGGCTGATTGTTCGCGGCAGCAGCCTGGATATGACAACGACAAATATTTAGTCCCGGCGCTGTATTTATTGGCTATATCTGGTGAGTGAATTTACTCGCCAGGGCGTATCAGTGCCGACGAATTTTATTATCAATCACTTAAAAGGACATCTCATGAAGAGACTAATAGTGCCTGCTTCCTCAGGCATGCGTTTTGATTTTTGGCTAAAGAAAAAGCAGGAGCGAAGTACCCCACTGTTTCAGTTTTTAACCTGCGGAAAGGTCTTGTATGCCATAAAGCAGGCCGCTGAATATTATCAGTATTTCACCTATACCCACTATTCAAAGCAATCGCTGGAAATTGAATGGGATGACGACGCAGCGGATATCTCTTTATTTTACTACTGGCAGCCGGAAACCTTATCCCGAGAGGGGGTGACCTTTCTGGTTGAGTCCCCCCATGCATTGCGGCCGGTGGGACAGGCTGAAATGTCGGCATGGTATGCGCAGGAGTCGCTGCGGCCCGCTCTGCATTTCTCCCCATTCATTAACTGGATGAATGATCCTAATGGTCTGTGCAAAATCGACGGGACATACCATCTTTTCTATCAGTACCATCCACATAGCACCGAATGGGGACCAATGCACTGGGGACACGCGGCCAGCGAAGACCTCTATCACTGGCGGCACTACCCCGTATTTTTACAGCCGGAACAGAATCTTGGGGCGCTGGGGGCTACCGGCGGTGCATTTTCCGGTACCGCTTTCCAGGACAGCGACGGGAGCACCAGATTCTTTTATACCGAGCGTCTGCCCGCTTACGATCTCTATTCCGGATACCGGGAGGTGCAGAAATGCGCGAGACCAGGCCGGTGGCTGGATAAAGCGGAATCGGTCAGACAGATATTAAGTGACCTGCCTGCGGGCGTGAGTTGCGACTTCCGCGATCCGAAAGTCTGGTTTGATAACGAGAAACACAGCTACTTCATGTTGCTTGGAGCGTCAGTGGATGCCGACCCAGCGGTACTGCTTTTCACCTCGACAAATGGTGATGACTGGCTCTTTGACCACGTGCTCTATCAGGCAGATAAGGATTTCGGGCAGAACGGCGGGCGCTGCGTGGAGTGCCCGGATTTTTTCCCTGTTGACGGGAAATGGGTATTAATCATGGGGATCGTCGGCTATACCGATCCACAAACCGGGCGCCATAATCTGCTCTATGCCCGGACAGGCGAGTTCAGTGGTGGCTGCTTTATTCCCGACGATAACCCGTTGCAGATTCTGGATTTTGGCACTGATTTCTATGCGTTGCAGACGTTCCGTGACGGACAGGAGACGCTTGGATTTGCCTGGCTGTATAACTGGGCCAGCAAAAAGACTGCCACTTCCCGCTATAACGGCGAAATGTCTCTGCCGCGCCGGTTCACGCTCAACAGCGCCGGATTGCTGTGCATGCAGCCCGTATTGCCACCAGAGTCCTGCGTAACCCGGCAAACGGCGCATCACAACGCCTGTCTCAACGGGCATCTACGGATTCCTCTTGAGAAACCGAAGGCATTTTCATTTAGGCTGGAAAGCGAGGGACTCACCCGTCTTCGAGTGATCCTGCAGGGGGAAAGCGGTAAGCAGGCGGAGCTTAGCTACGCCGGGGGAGTGATTAACCTGCAGGCTGAAGGGCATGACGACGGGAAGTACTGCGCTCACGTCGGGGAGTTAGGCGATCTTGAGCTGTTCTTTGATGCCGGTATTGTGGAGGTCTTCTCTAATCAGGGGAGTCAATGTGGCACGCGACGCTACTTCCATCTCAGCGCCTGTCAGGAGATCGTACTTGAATACAATCCGTCGGCGAAGATAACGGCGGCAACACTGACAAATTACCGCAGCACCTGGGGACAACAACGATGAGTGTGACAATAAAAGGGCGGCGCGTTATCTGTCTGGGCGAGTTGCTGATTGACTTTGTATGTACCGATATTGCCCAGGGACTGGTAAAGGGGGAAAACTTCCTTAAAAAGGCGGGCGGCGCTCCGGCAAACGTGGCCGTAACAATCACCCGCCTGGGAGGGCACGTCAGGCTGGCCGCACAGGTCGGGGACGATCCATTCGGTGAGTTTCTGATCCAGACACTGCAGCGTGAATCGTTGGACACTTCACTGATCATCCGTGACAGTCACGAGCCCACGACACTGGCATTTGTAGGCATTCAGCACGATGGTGAGCGCGACTTTGTCTTCTGCCGGGGCGCAGATGGCCATCTGGCGCAGCGGAGCCTGCCGGCGGACTTTCTCAACGACAGCGCAATTGTTCACCTTGGGGCGGCAACCGGTTTGCTGGACGGTGAACTGCATCACACCTACGCTGCCGTGGCGCGACAAGCGAAAGAAGAGGGCAAAATGCTCTCCTTTGATCCTAACTTTCGCAGTGGCTTGTGGGGGGGCAACGAGCCGGAATTTGTTCACCGCTGTGAACCGTTCCTGGAGATTGCCGATGTGATAAAGATGAGTGAAGAAGAACTGGCGCTGATAACCGGCCATGCCAATCTGGCCCGGGGCTGCCACTGTTTGCATGATCGGGGCGCGACTTTCGTCGCCATAACCCTCGGGCCGCGAGGAACCTGGGCCAGCCATCGGGACGGGGAGCAGATGCTGGTCCCGTCGATAGAGGTCAACGCTGTCGATTCGACGGGAGCCGGGGATGCCTTCGTCGGAGCGCTGCTGTTCCGGTTTATGCGGCGGTCCGCCCGGGTTATCACCAGTCGCGATTTTGTGACGGATGTCGCCTGGGCCAATAAAGTTGGGGCGTTAACATGTACACGTTTTGGCGCGATAGATGCTCTTCCCTTTCTCGCGGATCTGGGTGAGTAAATTACCATTTCGAAGCATGGCCTGCAGATCGCAGGCCCGTTTCATTCAGTTCAGAATCAGAAGAAGTATTTGAAGCGTACGCGGGCACCATAGCGAGAATCTTCGTGTTTTTCGCCGAAAGATGGATTCGCTTCAAGCCAGGACGCATAGGCCCCAAGGTAGATATTGAAGTTCTCCATATTCATTATGTCGGGGAGCAAATAGGATGCGTGAACCGTGTGGATATCATAGCTGCCCACGTCAGCGATCCAGCAGTTGTCGTCGCAGCCATCACTGGCGTCGCTGAACCTATCGATTCTGTTATGAGCGTAGATATAGCCCAGTTCAAAGCGGCGCCACAGCGAATTTATCCCCGCCGTGAAGTCTTTTTCATCCGGGGCGTCCATCCAGGCTACGTTAAGGTTCGTAGTCACACCGTCTTCGGGATTGGTTTTCGCGCCGTTCCAAGACATCGTCCAGCCGTAGCCGGTGCGCTCGGACTGATCGACCCAGTGACTGCCGTTTGCATAATAGCCGTAGGCGTTATCAACAACGTTCTTCTCCATCGCCACAGCAGTCGAGAACCGGCCATTATTCCAGGCAATGACCGGGCGCAGGTAGGCGACGTTTTTTTTATTCTCCAGCGCATACCCGTGATAATTTGAATCCTGAAACAGCGTGCTGCCGTCCTCAACCAGGCTGTTGAGTTCGAAGTACCAGTTGTCCAGTGTTTTGCTTACCAGGAAATTGCCGCCGTTGCTGCGCCCGCGTCCCTCTTTCATCATATAGATATAGCCGTAGCCATCGCTGTAGAGATCGTTGGCGGTATTGCCGGAATATTCAATAAAGGTGTCCTGATTCAGCGGGAACATATCGTAGGCTTCAAAACGTCCGACTTTCACCTTCCAGTCATCCTCGCGACCAAAGAAAAATAATGCATCATCAAGATTCATCCTGCCGCTCATATCGGCCAGAGGTTGTGCGGAGAAGCCCGCAAAATTGCCGTTATCCATTCTGCGCAAACCATCCAATCCTAGCAGAATACGACCATTTATATCCCAGCGCTCATTGCTACCCGGCGTCTGATTTTTGCTGGCGCTGGTTCTGATTGAGGTTAGACTGCCAGTCCTGCTTGCGGCATCCATATTGAACTCAACATCACCGTATATTTTGATATCGCCGTAACCTGAAAGTGTCAGCCCCGCAGGTGCAGCGGCAGAAATGGTCGGTTCTGCCGATTCTGCTTTTACGGCGGGAGTGGCTGGTGCGGTGACTCGCTGCTGCTGTCTGAGACGTTGAATCTGCGCCTCGGCATCACTGGCACGCCGTTCAGCATTTATTAATCGTTGCTCCAGCAGCGCAAGGCGCTGCTCAATATTTACAAAAGAATTGGTCTGGGCTGCCATCAAACCAGAGGAAAACAGAGCGCCTATAGCTAGCGCTACAATTTTTATTTTCATCGTGTTGACCCGGAATTAAGCCGCAAAGAAAGAAGGGGGCCACCAGGGCACCCTCTTCAGTTATTTCATGAGGGATCGGCGAATTACATTCCTGGCGCAGGCGTCGCCCGGAACGCATTTACCGTTCTGTCCATAACAACCTGCTTGTCAGTTCCCGAATCCAGGACGGTGTTTTGCTGTGCAGCTTTCTCCACCTGTACGGCAGTCACATCGAGCGGTTCAAGGGCTTCAACCGTCAGCAACGCACCCACCTGTGCATCAAAGCAGGAGTGCGTTGTCGTGGATTTTTCCTCGGATGTCTCGGTTGTGGCAACGATATGGTTGTTGGTAATAAAATTACCTTTACCCGCAACAACACGGATGATCACAGGTTTAATACCGGATGGTTTAAGATATTGCGTATCGATATTTTCCGAAATATGGTTAGAGATAATGGAGTTGTTATCACCGCTAAGATAAAGCAGGCCGTATGAGTCATCTAAGCCATTATCATATCCCTGCATGGGGGGCCAGGGTTCATGCTCGCGCAGAAAGTGGTTGGCTGAAACCAGGTTTTCCGAACAGTTATTCTCCAGTACCACCATGCCCGGATAAAACGAGTGGAGCCTGTTGCCGGTAATAGTCGAGCGCATCACGCCGGAAAAATGGACGCTGCTGGAACCTCGCGGGAAGACATTGTTTGCTGCAACGAGCAGGCCACCAAAGTTCTGTGCATAAATTGAATAGCCGTTATAGCCGGCACCTATCAGATTATCCGTGATTTTCGAAGCCTGCCCGGCACCACGCAGTTCAATGCAGTTGCCGCACTCAGCGATGAAGTTATCGTGGACAGACAGCGCGTCCGCATTGTAGATAGTCACTCCATGCTCAAGATAGACTATCCCCATGCCTGTAATGCGAAATGAGTCCTGAGCGCTGGCTATATAGATACCCGTTTTGCCGTTAACATAGCTGTTTTCCGGGTCGTTACGATCCGGGTTCTCGTCCGTAAAGTGCAAGCCGTCGATGCAGAAATCAGCGAATTCAACTGAACTGATACGCGGTTCGCCGTCCCGCTTAACATGGAAGGCGGCGCCTTTATACTCTTCATCACCGGACTGAGGAACAAGATCAACCAGGATGCGGCTGCCGCCCGGCCACAATTCATGCCAGTTTTTCCAGTCACTTTCCGGAGCATTAAAGCGGATGCTTGAAGAAGTAAATCCGTGGCCGGACCCCATAATTTTAAGATAGCTGATATCAATCACTACCTGGGTGGTTAAGTGGTAGTCACCCGGCGGAATATAGATAACCGCGCCTGGCTTTCCACCATCATTAATATCAATTTGTGTTTGTCGACTTTTTATATCCGCAATAATGCTGTTAATCACCGCACCAATATCCTGATGCGGATTGCCAACACTCCACTCGGTTACGTCGTAATAATTTTCACTGGCCATTAATAACTACTCCTCTACAATATACTGTCGAGCAGAGACCGGCCGATACCGACCACGCCTCGTTTATATGCATGAATTAATTTGTGGGCTGGATAGCAGGAACCTCGTTATGCGACAGTGACTCTGATTTACCTCTTTCCAGTTCACGTTTCGCGAGGTCGACCTTGATCTTTTCCAAGAAATGATTGTTGAGCTTGAAATAGCGTGCCATAAATGCGCTGATGAAATAGCTCACCATTGGCATCAGTGAGAACATGATAATAATTCCCTGAATCGTCTGCGGGTTTTGCCCAGGCTTATTGGCGATATAGCCGGTATACGACAGGACCCAGGCGACAATGGCCCCGGCTACCGCAAGACCCATTTTCAGCATAAACAGATTGCCTGCAAAGGAGATACCGGTCAGGCGCTTGCCAAATTTCCAGTCGCCATAGTCATCAACGTCGGACATCATGGCCCACAGGATTGGACCGGACTGGATCAAATGCAGAATGTTGATGACGATAAACAGCGCCAACAGGAGCGTCAGTGATTTCGGGTCGACAAACCACAGAGCGAAAGACAGGATACCCAGAATAACGTTGATAACGCGAAATAGCTTAACTTTGTCGAATCGATCGGTGAGCGGTTTTGCAATCACACTGCCCAGCATGTTGCAGGCGACGCCAAGCGCCATAAAGAAGGTGATGAACCCGACGGAAGCATGCATCACGTACGTGGCGTAATAGATGGTGACCGCACCACGAATGAATGCCGGAAAGACGTTAAGGAACGTAATAGTGATCATCAGCAGCCACTGGTCGTTTTTGGCGATGTCCTTCAAATCCCGCATTAATGAGTCGTTGGCCTTAACCGACACAACACGCTCTTTGATGCTTGAGAAGCAGAACAAGAACATCAAGGTGGCAGCACTGCCCATAATCATCATCGTCATCTGGAAGCCGGACGCCCGGTTGCCGTTACCCAGCCAGTCGGTCAGGGGCAGAATGGTGGAGGAGACAATAAGGGTTGCCAGTCCATTAAGGAAAAAACGCCATGACAGACAGCCCATGCGCTCTTTCTGATTCAGCGTAATAACACCTGCCACCGAGCAGTAGGGAATATTGATCGCTGTATAAATGAGCGACATAAAGAGGTAGGTAACCCAGGCATAAATGATTTTCCCGTTCATACTCAGGTCTGGCGTGGTGAACATCACAACTGCGCCCAGGCCAAACGGTACCGCCATCCACAGCAGCCACGGGCGAAACTTACCCCAGCGACTTTTAGTGCGGTCGCAAACCGCACCCATAACCGGATCGCTGAAGGCGTCAAAAATACGGATAACTAAAAATAATGTCCCGACAATACCGGGCTCCAGGCCATAGACATCGGTGTAAAACCAGGTCAGGTACAGCGCCAGAACGCTCCAGATCATACAGGAGCCGGCATCGCCCATGCCGTAGCCAATCTTCTCTCTCAGGCCCAGCTTTTCGTAGGCGTCATGCTTTCCACTTGCAGACATAAACACACCTTATTATTGCGCAGACAGGTATACTCAACATAGGCGCAGTATGCTGCCTATGCTCACGGAGATAAGATGCCGGAATATCTATCTAACAATGCCGGTATTTACACAAAACCAGTCATACGGCGGAGCCACATGCACTGTTTTCTACGCGGCTCATTAAACGCACAATTATTTGAGAGTTTTTCTGGCAGTGTCGGCAGTATAAAAGGGTGTATGAAATAATTTTGCAATCCACATCACATGTAGTTTTGTTACATGAAACTCCTAATCTCGTTCTCAATTTCTTTTGAAACGGCGTGGAAAATTATTAACCGCTTCATATCAGGTGTGGATTTATATTTAGTAGATCAGGGTGCTATTTTCGAAGGTTTAATTTTCATTATCCCGACTGACAGCCAGAAGCTCTGAACTGAGGCGGATCGTGCTAATTTAGACAGCGATTGAATTAGGGAACCCCACAGATTTCGGGGTTCTCTGTTGTGGTTCGATCCCCCAGCCTTACTTTCAGATATGGATTATTCATGGGGATGTCATCGAACACGCGCAGAGGATTAGTCAGAAGGTAGCCGTGTAATGTGCGTGACTTCCGCGGCCCGGTGACTTCGCAGGCCCAGATATTCAGCCCGTTATCCTGTTTGCGGTGCAGTTGCAATTTCTCGAAGCGCTTCTGTACCCACTGCCAGTCGGCCATCTCTTCCTGTCTCGCAAGAAAAGCTGTCTTTGGGTGCTCCTGCGCGTAGCGCTGGAACACCCCTGGGCTGACCAGGTAAACCGTATCGGCCACGGTATGTACAAGTGCTCTCGCGTCGTTGATGATCAACTTGCGATCCGCGATACGCTGACGCAGCCAGGCCATGAAATGCTCGCCTGACGGAGACGTCTGGCTTTCACTTTGAGGCACCATTGAAGGCATGGATGCTGCCGGCACGCTTGGTTTCTGAATCTTTTTTGCTGTTGGTTCGGGTTGTTCGTCCGGCACCGCAACGATGGGTGTTTGTTCGATATCCTGTGTTCCGAGTAAATCGAGAAGAGCGTCAACACCATCGTTAGCAGGCGCTTCTGCCGTCGATGCAGGGATAGAAGTCGACGAAGGAGAAATCGGGCTGCCAGCAATGGACGTTGCCTCCGCTGCGACGGTTTGAGCGGGGGATGCGTCTGCCTGAGACGCCTCTTCCTGCACCACTTCCACGGTTCCCTGAAACGCCTCCGGACGTTCGTTGTTTTCCCATATCAGGGCGGGTGCAAGCCGAAGCAGTGTGAACGTGTGCCTCCAGCCCGCATCACTGGTGACGACTGCTTTCCAGATGGCTTTGTCGTCTGGTGTGGGCTGCAGCATGCCGTGGTCTTGCAGGATGTTGAAGACGGCGGTGTTGTTAGCCGGAATCCCCTCGATGCCCTGAGACAGCAAATGAGCACGCAGCTTGTCCGAGACCGTCTTGGAAACGAGCCACAAGGCATCCTGTGTTAACCAGCCATCCGACGCCTGCGGCTGGTTCAGTTTCAGTTCTTCCTTGAGCAGGTAGCGAAGGCCCTTCAGCAATTTGCGCTGCAATGCATGCTTCGGTGCGGCCATCGTTTTTGCAGGGTCGCCACCGAGTTCCTGCGCTACGGAAGCGCGGTCGGCTTGCGTGACCAGTTCGCCCAATACTCCGGCGTGCTCATGCTGGCCGGCCAGGACATAAAGCAGCGCTGCCCACAGCTCGGGGTAGCTGCTGAGCCAGTCCAGGATCTCGCGATCAAGCACACGGTTGTAAAGCAGTCCACTCGCGGCGTTGTGCAGGCGGTACTCGCGATCCTTCCGATAGCGAAAACGATAGTCGTGCTGCAATGGCCCGTGCCAGGGATGCCACAAACTGCCGTCGCCCATCTCGACGTGCAGATCGACTGCGATTTTTCCGACGTCATGCAGCAGCGCGGCATAGGCTGTAGCGGCTGTCCAGGCTTCGGCCTGCGCGGCTTGATCTTCCGGTGTCGCCCCGGCCGGCAGAAGGTGGGACTGTCGCAGCTTGAGTGCATAGGCGACGATCTCAAGCCCGTGGTCAAGGAGGCCGCCGGGATAGGCGTGGTGGTGCGATTCCGACGCCGGAAATTGTTGGACCAGCTCGGCGTACCGTTTCAACGGGCCTAGGTACAGCACTGCGAACTGCTGACGCGATAGTGAGGTCCGCTGCCAGATGTGCTCCAGCAGCTTCTGCCGGCGTGGGGTGGCCAGCAGCGACGCGGCCGGCTCCGGTCGCATCAGCCCTTTGGCCTTTGTCGCAGTGGCAGGCGCTGCGGTAGCTGCCTGCACGGGTCGTTTTCGTTGGAACAGCGCGAACATGAAAGCACCTGAAATTGCGGTCGGCGGAGAGCCTTTTCCTTTTCCGGATAGGCCCATTCCCCTTGGACCCCATTCCCTTGCCCCTTGCTGACCTTTTGCCCTTGCCGAAACCCTTTGATATAGCCCTCTGGGCCAGTTCCTGCGAGCGGGAATGAGGCACGGATTGCGTCCCTTTGTGGTCGTCCGCGATGCACTTGCACGCCAGCATCAGGCTGCGACGGCCCTTAACCTTATCTAACGGAAAAATTGATCTTTTCATTGCTCCAGCAAATTGCGATGTGCAATCCTTGCAGAGCGCCACTCATTGGCGCCGGGTGTGAGAACCCGAACTTGATACCAGCGGGTCGCGTTATGGCGATCCGTAGGGCAGACGTTCGCGTCTGGCCGGTCTGGTATCAGCCGGTTTCTCACCCCTGCGGGTCGCCGCCATCTGTCGGATTCCGTTCCGGGCGGCGCAGGGGACAAGGCCACGGAGGGGACAGCATGGATCATTCAGACAACAACGGAACCAGCATTCACGCACAACGAGCATATGCGCTCATTATGTCGGGCGTGGCGGAATGCGATACGGCATTGGACCAGCGCCTTTTACTCGACTCTCTCATCTGTCAGTGTGCGGTATTCACACGCATTCTGGGAGGCGAGCGCGAATTTCTTGATCTGCTGGAGAAGTTGAGGCGCGTTGATCTCGATATAGCGGGTGACCTGATGCCTGCCACACAGCATTGATATCCGCCTACAGTCGATGCGAGCCCTGCGGTCTTCCAGGCAGGCCGATGCGAGGGCATCCACCTTGCGTTTTCGTTAGTCAATGACTAATATGTCATCAATGACTAATGGAGGTGCGGCATGGCCATGACCACGATGACGATCAGGAACATTGACGAGGGGCTGAAAGCGCGTCTGCGCGTGCAAGCCGCTCAGCATGGCCGTTCAATGGAAGATGAGGCACGCGACATCCTGCGGGCGGCTTTGTCGACCGAGACTGCACGCGGCAATTCTTTGATTGAGGCTATCCGTGCGCGGATAGAGCCGCTAGGTGGGATCGAGCTGGACCTGCCAGCGCGGGAGGCCATACGCAACCCGCCGGAGTTGGGTGCATGATCGTTCTGGACACCAACGTTCTGTCCGAAGCGCTTCGCCCTGCTCCAGATAAGCTCGCGCTGGCCTGGCTGGCTCAGCAGCCGCGGTCGGCGCTGTTCACCACGACAATCACGAGGGCAGAGCTGCTGTATGGTGTGCGCCTGCTGCCGGATGGCCAACGCAAGGTCGCGCTCATGGAGGCGATTCACGGCATCTTCGCTTCGGATATGGCCGGACAGGTGCTGGGGTTCGACAATGACGCATCCGATGCCTACGCTGAAATCGCAGCGTCATGCAAACTGGCGGGCAAGCCAATCAGCCAGTTCGACGCCATGATCGCGGCGATCGCAAAGTCGCGGGGCGCCAGCCTGGCAACTCACAACGTCAAGGACTTCATGGACTGCGGCATCACGGTGGTCGATCCGTGGAAGCGATGATCTAGGTGTTTGAGACACGAGAACGAAAAAAGCTCCCTTGTGGAGGTCTGATGTGAGAAGGCAGTGCCTCCGACCCGTCTGCGAACGACACAGGAAGATATTTTGACGATGAACTGATGCACAAACGAGGATATGGCCATGGCAACGCACGCACACAACAAAGGATGGGCCTGGCGGCTCGGTAGCAGCGTGGGGCGTGCCTGGCGTGGTTATGCCCGGATGGAGAAGAAGGCTGTACGCCATCTGGTTGCGCAAGGCGCTCCAGCGGTGGCGGTGTCGGCTCTCCTGTGGGTGGTCAAACTCGCGGTGCTGGGGGTTCTCTTCTACGCCGCGTTCTGGCTAGCCTTGCTGCTTCTGTTCGCTGTTGCAGTTGCTTGGTCGGCTGGGCACGGCGCTGATGCAGAGGAAAAGATGTGGGTGTTTACCACTCAGGAAGATCTCCGCGAAACACCAGGATACGATCCGGTGCCTTACAACGATACTGATCATCCTGACTTTCCCGATGAAAAGGACCTCTGAACGCCAGGCTACTTCAGCTTGCTTGAAACGACACCAGGTCCTTTACCTCCAGCCGATGCTGCGTCTTTGGTGCTGTTTGAAAAGGCGGAAATCACGCCGGCTGCACGAACCCCAACCCAAGTCAACGCGGTGAGCCAGAACCCAGGCAGTACCAGGAACATCGTCGCCATGACGAAGTTCAGCAGCAGATCCCCGAAGGCGTTGTTCAGTCCCATCACGGGGTCGAAATTGGTCATTGGGCGGTTGTAGCCCCATCCCCATCCATAGAGCGCGTCCAGGATCGTTGAATCCACCCACCGGGCGAGCTGAAACCAGAAATCAACAAAAAAAAGCGCGAACTGCACCACGCTCAGCGCGACGACGGTTTTCAGGTCGTAGGTGCCGATCAGTAGCACCAGCGGAATGCAGATCACGAGAGCCATCTTGAGCAGCGACAACGCCATCGGCAAAGCCTGACGCATGACGTCCATTGCCGGGAAGAAACCGACCGCGCCCACTGCCATTCCCACATCACCCGCAGCGCGGGTGACGACATTTGGCAGGGTCTTGTCGATCTGCCCGCCGTAATCGGTGTAGATGGCGCCCTGATTCAGCTTCTGCTGCCGCGGGGCCGCGATGGCGCGGATCACCGAATCGTCCAGTTGGGTCCTGGAGATGAAGCCAGCCCAGTTCGCCATGCGCGAAAGCAGATTGGGATCGACCTGAGCCAGCAAGCGTGCGCGCAGGCCTGTTGAGCCATCCGACCACCATTCCCGGCAGTTCGGGTATCCGGCACCGCTCGGCACTTCGGTCAATCCGGTGTCACGACTGTCATCGTAGGGCCAGGGTTCGCGAGGCGTGCTGGAGCGATAGGTGTCGTAGTATCCCGGTGTGTCGACGAAGTAGTTGGAACCGATCCAGCTGACGTCCGCCATCTGTTCCTCACTGAGGTTCGGCCGGTTCATGAACAGCTTGGCTCGGGCAGGACCGTAGCAATTGAGTGCGAAATCCGTCACTTCCTGAGCCAGCAAGGGGTCATCAATCCGGGTATTGTCGATGTCCATCCTCATCTGCCGCAGGTCGGTTCCGCACGGGATCGCCGCGACGGCGGCGCTGGTGACCGCCCTGGAAATCGAATGCATGAAGAACCACCAGACCGGCACCCTGGCGGACTGGTTGTTGAGCGTGGTGAATGACTGGCCCCAGCCGGTATCGCCGGGCGCGGGAACGTTAACCTGGCACTGGCTGGAGCGGGACTGATCGAAGCTGATGGTGTTGAGGTCGACGTCGATGAACGGAATGCCGGCGAACATGATCACGACGATGGCGACGAACACCCTGTTTTCGATCCGCATCGAAGAAAGCACGCCCTTGTTGCCTTCGTCGGCTCCTTCCGCGCGCGCTTTCAACCATTCCTGAATCACGATGGCGAGAAAGGGAAGCGCGAACAGGCCGCTGGCGACCAGAACCGACCAGATGCCGTTGTGGACGATCCAGCCGACAAGCGTCAGGTAATACTCCAGATAGTCGGACGTATAGAGCGTCATCGTGTCCTCCGTCCTAAAGGGATTGCAGCATCAGGCTGCCTTCGAGAACGGCCAGAGCCGCTACACCGGCGATTTCGACACGGATGAGACGCTCATGCGCATCCGCGTCGGGTTCGCGAGCCAGTACCCGTTTGCGCATCCACAGCCATCCCCAGCCGAGCCCTGCATAAAGCAGCAGACGCCAGGCCAGGAAATAGCCCATATGGTCGTCCATCCAGCGCTCCCAGCCTGCGATGCTGCCCAGCACACGGATGCCAATCAGGTTGATGCCGATCGCCACGACAAGGAGCAGGATCGTCCACAACAACGCAAAGCCGACGCGCCGATTGAACAGCCATCGCATACGAAGCCAGACCGGGATCATGGATTGCTCCCTCCCGATTGCGGGCGCTGCAACTCGTCGAGGCGATTGGGGACGGGATCGCCCTGGTACACGCCGCGTGAACCCGCAGCCCGGGTACTGTGGCGCTGGATGATCTGAATGGGGGAGTTGTTCGCCAACTCACGGCGGAGTTCGAGCTCGGTCTTGAGGTTGTTGATCTCGCGGTCGAGAATGTCGCTTTCCTGAGTGACTGCCTCCTGGGCCATTTCGTTCGCGGCCACATTCGGCTCCATCCGCCCGGTCAGCAGCGTGCGCTGAAGCAGCAATGCTTTTTCCAGCACGCTGGCGAGCGCAACCTCGGAAGCGAGACGCCTTGCGAGGATGTCCTGATCGGGTTCATCACGCAGCGCCTCGATTACGCCACGGGTAATCGGCAACGAGGTGCTGCTGGCCGACTGAAGGTTGTCGAAGCTCATCGACTTGCTGCCCGAGATCAGATCCTGCAAGCTTTCAAGCTTGGTCTCATACTCCTCCTGAATGAGCGGGGTCAGCCCGACGCCGGGTGTGGTCTGCGTCTTGGTGCAACTCTCGCAGGTGCGTTGTTCCTGCTCGCCCAGCACACGCGTGGCCCAGGTAACGGCAGCCTGCGGAGAGGTCCAGGTCTGACACGTCAGCCTGTCGCCGCAACTGCCGGAATCGATGGATGAGGTGTCATCGACGCTACGGCCGTTCACCAGGTTGTAGCCGGCGCGCGTCACGTCAGCGACCACCCGAATAGGAGCCTGGCCGGAGCCGCCGGCATTGTCGCCTCCGACCCAGGGCACGCCTTCATTGCCCTTGCTGCTTTCTGCTTCCTCGATCGCGGAAACCGCATCGGCGCTGGCAACAGCCTTCTTGAGCGCCATGCCTTCCGCGAGCTGGTCCCAGCCGAGCTGGCCGCCTGCCATGTCTGCCATCCTGTTCGCGATCGCCCTGCAGGTGAGTTTCGAACGGTCGAAGTCGAGCCTGGCTTGCAGGACACCGTTGGTGAGCAGGTTATAGAGACCGGGATCGGCACGCTGGATAATCAGCGCAGGCAGCGAAGCCACCGCACTGGTGGCGTTCTGGATCACATTCGACATGATGGTCTGGAACCCGTTGGTGATGCCGTTCAACTGGTTCTGAAGCGTGGTGGTGAGGCTCATATCGCCGCAAATGAGGTTGCTGTTCCAGCCAACGCCGACGCCGATCGAGCGCATGCTGGCCGCGCCCGTCATGGATACGGCACGACCGCCGCCGATGCTGTACAGCACATCGTCGCCAATGACGCTGCCGCTGTGCTGCAGGCCGTATTCGTTGATGCTCGTCTGGGCGGCGGCGCCAGAGCATGCCGCCGTCACGGCGCAAACGAGCAGAGCCCAACGAAGATGTTTGTGAACGGCAGGAGCGAGAGCATGTGAAGTCATCTCAGGAGCCTCCCCCGAAGTCGACGCTGCCGAGGAAAGTCTGGCCCCGGCGCTGGCAGCAGCTGTAGGGCCGCCAGAGCGCCCAGGCATAGTCACTTTGCCCGGCCTGGACGCGCTGGTTCGAATGGGGAAAGACGGCGCACGAACTGGACATCGTGGGGGTGAGTTCCTGCCACTTGCCCGTGGAGGCGTCGCCTTCGACGAGTTCGCCAGCTGGCCAGTAGCCGTCGCGCGCAGTGGCGAGCAGCGGCTGGTAGACGTGGATCTGACCACGGCGGGTGACGATATCGCCGGCGCGCTGTGCCACAACTGCCCCGCTCTTGTAGTCGTCGGTCTGGTGCAGAAAGCCGCCCCGCGGATAGACGGCACCCCACAGGTTGAGGGAGGACCGCGCTCCGATCTCCCGCATGCCGGGGATCAATGCTTCCGGATAGACGGCTTCGGGCACGTTATAGCGCCATGCCACCGTGTCGAGCGTACTCAGCAGATATGGCATGAAGGCCGTGCCGGCACCTTCGCAGGAATAGCCCGAGGCGCTGGCGAGTTGACCCAGGACCGCGCCACCGGGGTGGCCGATCACGTCAGCGTTCTTGAACTTCGACAGATTGTTTTCGTGGTCCTGGTTCGTCGTGCCATCGCCACCGGCCTGCGCCGTGGTGTTTGACATGCTCATGGCACGCACTTCGACCCACGGATTCTCGCCCGTATTGGCGTAGCTGGAAACCACGGCATCGGGCACGTAATGGCTAACTTTCACCGACGTCCGTACCGAGCAACCGAAGGTGGTGCAGAAGAGCCAATAGCAGATCCCGACGACCCGGTATTCGAGGCAATCGGGGGATAGGGCCGAAGCTGTGATCGATGCGGTGTTGAGCGCGAAGGCCGACGATGCGGTTCCAAGCATCAGGGTCGCGATCGCGGTGCGCAGACGATGGGCGCGCTTCATGGCCGCGCCCTCCGGTATACCTCGATTCGGGCTACCGCCCTGGCTACGTCCGGCTCACCGTAAATGACATAGCGCCGGTCGACCACGACTGCGGGAACGGTTGAAACGCTGAGGACCCAGGCATCGGCCACGCCCTGCCAGGCGGAAGCAAGGTCGCGTTGCAGCTGCGAGCCACCCTGCTGAAGGCGTCCCTGGACGATGGCCTGGGCACGATGGGGATCAGCGGGCAGATCGGCCGCGAGGCTGGCCTCGATGTCCTGTGCAGCGTCGAGGTAAACAACATTGGCATTGTCCGCCGATGTCAGCGTGACGGATTGGTCGGTGAAAACCGTCACTTCTGCGGCGTTGGCCGCCTGACCGGCTAGACCCAATGCAACACACAAGGCACTGGCACCTGCCGATGGAAAGCGCATCGGCCCGGATTGGGTGCGAAACGGGTTGAGCATGTCCGGACTCCTGAAACAGAATGTTGTTGTGGAGTCTCAGAGTTCATCCGGAACGTGCTCGCGAGTCAGTCAACAATCGGAAACTCGCTGTGTCCGCATTGTGCTCGCCGCGCAAACCTACAAATTCATCGTCAAGCCCCTACGACCCAGGAAGTTGCGGAACAGCGCTTTCTTCTGACGGAAGTGATGTCAGCCCGAAAGGGTCCTCGCGATGTCGGTATGTCCCGGCACCGCGACAAGGCAAGGCTTGTCGCGCATGGCTCGGGATGCATGCATCTGGTGGAGATCCCGAAAAGCCGAATTTCTTGATGATCTCGGAGAGATGCTCTACTACCACGAGGTCCCGGGCGACGGCGACTGTCGCCGCCGAGGGGCGAACCAGGAAACGATCGTGAGCCAGGCGCAGCATGGCAAGGTCGTTGAACACATCCCTAGCGGCTACAACGTGGTGGTCATGCTTCAGCAAGCGGGCGACATGTTCTTCCTTGCCACAACAGTCGGCGCATGCACAGCCGGTTAATCGATCCTTAAATGATCGCCATTACGCTTAGCGGCCTTTTTTCTGTCTGCCGATCACGCTTTGATGGCCGTGACCATCACTTCGACCAGAATCTCCGGACGCGCCATTACGGCCTGTACGGTGGCGCGCGCCGGGCTCGTGCCCTCCGAAAGCCACTTCACCCAGACATCGTTGAATCTCGCAAAATCCCGGTTCAAATCCCTCAGCCAGATCTGGGCTGACAGAATGTGCCGGTTATCGCTGCCGCCAGCCGCCAGCAGCGCATCAATTTTTTCCAGCACCTCCCGGGTCTGCAGTTCGATGTCATCTGTGCCGCTGGCGGGCGTCTGTCCGGATAAAAAAAGAAGATTGCCGTACTCAACGCTGGCAGAGAGTCGGGGCTGGGGATTGTTACGTTTTATTGTCATGCGGTTTGTTTCCACGTCAGTCCATCCAGTGAGATTGCGGGCGATATCTGGTCAATCAGCGCGCCAAGTACGGCCGCGCTGCCTGCAGCAAGCGTAAAGCCCAGGCTGCCCTGACCGATATTCATCCACAGATTGGTGTAGGCGGCCCGACCGATCAGCGGTGGACCCGCAGGGGTGGAAGGGCGCATACCTGTCCAGCAGCTGGCGCTATCCACGCCCTCCAGTTCGGGAAAACTCTGCCGCACGATCTGTTTTAGCGCCCGAAGCCGCTCCGGGCGCAGGTCGTCTCCGTCGTAGCCAATGTCAACCATGGCCGCGATGCGCAGCCGGTCGGCGAGGCGCGCGTAGACCACCTTGTGGGCGTAGTCGGTGAGGCTGACGTCGGGGGCAATACCCGGCGTCGCGGGGTAGGGCAGCGTCAGGCTGTAGCCCTTCAGCGCGCAGACCGAAACCTGAACGCCGGCCTGCGCCAGCAGCGGTCGACTGCCGTTGCCGGCGGCCACGACAAACTCATCGCCCGCTATCTCGCCCTGCCGGCTGCTGAGCGCCCCGATACGCCCGCCGCGCGTGCAAAAACCGGTGACTTCACAGTCCGGCGTGAAGATGAAGTCCGGGCTGGCGCTGAGCTTGCTGAACAGCGCATTGCAGAATTTCTCACAGTCGGCGGTTTCGTCTCCCGGTGAGTAGATCCCGCCACGGATATCCGCGTGGATATGCTTCAGCGAGGGCTCCAGTTCGAGGCAGGCATCAGCATCAAGGCGCTGCTGATAGCGGAGATCGACGCCCTTCGCCGCTTTGATAAAGTCGGCCTCGCGGCGGTGAATAATCAGCTTGCCCGAGCGGCGCCAGGCAAAATCCGCCAGATTATCCTGCTCGCGCCAGTTTTCCATAACCTGTCTGCTGAGCAGAGAAAGGCGGAGAATATGGCTGCCGTTGAGCTTGTTGGTTCTGCTGTTGCAGGCGCGCAAAAAAAACCACAGCCAGCGCCACTGCGCCACCGACATTCGCAAATGCATATTGAGCGGCGAGTCGGCCCTGCCCATCCACTTGAGCCCCTGAAGCGGAACCCCTTTGTCGGCCAGCGGCGCGACATAGCGATAGCTGAGCTGCCCACCGTTAGCAAAGCTGGTGGCCTGTCCGGGGGCGGTATTCCGCTCCAGGAGCTGGACCCGGTGGCCGCTTTTAATCATGGTCCAGGCCGTAGCCAGCCCAATGACGCCGCCGCCCACGATAACAATGTGCTTTTTCATTCTATTTTGAAAGGTCCACTGCTGATAATTGCAATGGTTCTATGTCAAAGCATTTACCCGCAGGGCGCAATTGACTTTTTATTTTCAGGGTATAACTCAGAGTTAATCGCGGCTATCTGCTGACGAAGCGTCTGGCACAAAAAATCAACAAACTTTTGTGCCACCGGGCTGAGGGAGATATCGCCCCGGCGCAGCAGGCAGAGCGTGACTTTAATCGCGGGCGCTAGCGGATGGATCATATGCGGCGGCAGGTTATTACGGGCGGAAAAAATATCGGCAATGCTGCATCCCATGCCGCGCTTAACGAATTCCGTCGCCATGTAATAAGTCTGGACGTTGAGCCGGGTCACCGAAAGATGCCGGTGCTCTGCAATGGCGTTCGAGAGCGAATGGTTGCCGGGCGAGATCCAGCGACGCTGATCAATCTCCTCAATATTCACGCTACCCTGGCGGTAGTCGCGGTCAATATATACCAGGGGGACGCTGGCAATCGGGTGAGAGACAATTTCGCCCTGTTCACAGGGCTGCAGCGTGAGAGCAAGATCGATCTCAAGGAGGCTGAGTTTTTTAATCAGTATTTCAGTGTGTTCCGTACTCAGCGTCATCACCAGGTTGGCATTCTGCTGATAAAAAGCGGTAACGATTTCGGGAACCAGGCTCAGGCCGAGACTTGGCAGGCAGCCAAGGGATAGCCTGGCCCACGGATCTCTGGCCAGGTTATCCGCCAGCAGGCGAAGGCTGTCCAGTTCCTGATAGATATGCTGCGCCTTTTCATACAGGGTCAGCGCTTCTCTGCTGGGAAGAAGTTTCCCGCGCACGCGTTGGAATAAGGCAAATCCCAGTTTCTGCTCGGCGCTTTTTAGCGCTTTGCTGGCCGCGGGCTGCGAAATATTGAGCGATTCGGCGGCGCGCGACAGCGACCCGCAGGTCATCACGGCGTAGAAGATTTCCAGGTGACGTAGCTTCATGATGAGTTAACTCAAAGTTATACATAGTAAATAAAAAGTCATTATCCAATAACGTCAAGTTAACATAATTTTAAATTCGTGCTAACCCGGCCGCATTACGCTGGCCGCTGCGCCCGCGTAATGCGCGCCATTTATTCTCAGAGATTAGCTTTATATCCAGTAATTCCTCGGCCTTTGCGGGCAATAAAAATAACGAGGGCGGATGTTTTCTGAGCTAACCCAATACCAGATCGTGATTTAACGCGATTAGAGTCGGCATTAAGGGGTGATATGAGTGAATCAACACTTTCCCGGAAGGGTTTTAGCGTCAGAAACCTGAGCGGAAAAAATATCGTCATTGGCCTGTTGTTAACGCTATTCCTGCTGGTCGCCTTCTGGTGTCACGGGCGGCCAGACAGTGAGCTGGGGCTGCTGAGCTTTACGCCGCTGGTGGCGCTGGCCGTCCTTTCACTTATTGGCGTGGACATCGTCCTCTCGGTCATTGCGGCTATCATTATTGCCATGATCATGACGTCAACCGGGTTACCGGCAATGGGAGTGATGCTGGCCAGATCAACGGGCTCGTTCATTGCCACTGTCGGGCTCATTATTATGCTGGGAGCGGGCGTTGGTGAGGTGGCGACCCGCACCGGCGCCGCCGTTGAGCTGGTCAGGTTTGTGGTAAACCGCATCGGACTCTCCAGCCAGACCCGGGTTAAAACGGGCATTGTCGCCTCATCGGTGCTGATCTGCGGCGCGCTGGGCACAATGGCTGGCGGCAATGCCATTATTGCGGCTGTCATTATTCCCGTTGCGGCAGCGGTGGGGTTAACGCCGCCGACCGTGACGGCCCTGATGATGACGGCAGGCTCCGTGGGGCTCTTCACCGGGCCTTTCACGCCCAGCACGGTAACTATCCTTAGTCTCGGCGGCCTGAGCTACCCGGACTATCTGCTGTATGCGGGGCTGCCCATGAGTGCCGTCACGCTGCTGACGGGCTGGTTTATGGCGGGACGCATCCAGAAAATGACTGCAGGCAAAGTGCAGTATCACGCGGCGGCGGCGCAGCCGTGCGGGGGAGAGAACGCTGGTGAAGTGCGCCGGCGTAAGCTCAGCGCGCTGGCCTTTGCCGCGACTATTATCGTGATGGCGGCCGTCGGGGTGATCATCAAAGCCGGATTCAGCTTTGCCATTATCGTCATGCTGCTGGTGGCGCTCATTACCGGTCTGGTGGGCGGCCTGCGACCGACCCAAATCCTGCAGGCGCTTTATCAGGGATGCGGGCGGCTGGTATGGATGTTTATCCTCTACTGGCTCTACAATCCTATCCTTGAGCTGATGGATGGCCTGCACGCCTACCAGGAATTACTTGACTACACCCGGCCTTTACTTGAGGGGATCTCACCTGCATGGCTCTGCTTCAGCATTTTTGCATTCAATATTATTGGTCACGTGCCAGGTGCAGCCGTGGCTCAGATGACCTTCACCCATAAAATATTCGGTCCGATGCTGATGGCCGCTGGCGTACCGCCGCAGGGGCTGACGGCGGTACTGCTGGCCTCTTCACAGGTTGACTGGTTTGGCCCGTTTCCCTCCTCGGATATGTTTGGACAGATGGGGCTGGCGCAGTCTACACAACTAAAGTATATGCTCTACAGCGGCTGGGCGATTGTTATCGCAAATATTATTCTTTTCGCAGTACTGTTCCATCTGCTGATGTAAGTCTGAGAAAATAATAAGCGAACAGCGGGAAGAACGCGGACTTGCCGCGATTCGCCCGGCTGTGTTGCTTTTATCCCCGGATCTCCTGCCATAAATTCGTGCTATCCCGCCGCGCAGGAGAACGGTTGGTAGCGATTCTTCCATCGGAACGGGGTCAGATGAACAGCCCTTCTTCCTGCCGTTCGGCAAACAGTCACAGACTGTCAGCATCAGTCCAGAGGATCTTCGCGGTATCGCCTACGCGGCCTTGGAAGATAAACAAATGGCCGGAGACGGATTTACATCAAGTGCATGCTGTACCAGCTTGCCCCGACAATTGAAGGTCTTCTTCAAGAACCTTCATGCGGGCGCGATCTGCTCATGGCCCACCATAAACCGGTGGACCAGGGCTACATGTTCTCGTGCTCACTCGCTCCGGTTGAGATCCTCACGGTAAGAAACGCAGCCTATGCTCTGGGGCGAAGCTAAAGCGCAAGGCATCACAGCAATCTGAGGTGATGACAGGCGACCGTTGACTTGCACCGAAAAACTGTTCGTCTCCTCATGGGTGGCCTTCGCCTGCTGCGGTTGCATAGCGGATAACAAAACGGTATCGTTTTCTAAGTATCAATCTGTCATATCGGAACCGCTGATGCCCGCCGTTATCTCGGTCCCCGGCGAAAAATCTCGCACGGGGCGTCCCTCTGTCTTCTCCGAAGAAGAGCGCTGCAAGCGCATCCGTGAGGCGGCTGAACGGGTGTTCGCCCGCGTTGGCTACGGGGCGGCAACGATGGAGAAGATGGCTCGCGAGGCTGGCATGTCCAAACGGACGCTTTACGCCTTCTACGCGGACAAGAACGAGTTGTTCACAGCGGTGGTTGGCGACGTGGAAGGCTTTGCGGGGAAGCGTCCACACGTTCCTGCGACGGCCGGCCGGGATGCCCTGATCGTCGAACTGCATGGCCGTCTCCTGGAGATGGCTAGGTTTGCGTTGTCCGAACGGCAGGTCAGGGTCACGCGGCTGATGGTGTCGGAGGCCGGGAACCATCCGGAGCTGGTTGTCGATTTCTGGTCGCGGATTGTCATGCGGGTGCAGGCCTACCTTGCTGATAGCCTGAAAGAGCTACAGCGTGCTGACGAGAGATTGCTCGCGTACGACGCGAATTGGCTGGCCAGCGCGATCTTTAGGGCAATCCTGAGTGATCTGCATTTGCGGGCCCTTTTGGGACGACAGGAGAGCGATGGATTCGAGGGGCTCTCCGCTCGCGTTGCTGACACACTGGCCTTGATGGGGTTGGATCTGCCTTCAAAGCACTCGCCAGTTAGTCCGACGCGCAAGCATTCCAATGGCAGGCGGCAGCATCGGAACACCTGAAATAATATTGAGAGAAACCGGCGGGGATGAGCACCAAGAACTACTATGACACCAATGTCTATGATGCGGCCAAGGCTCGTATCCGGCTGATCTTCGAGAATTTCGAGCGCGTATGCGTGGCCTTCTCTGGAGGTAAGGACAGCTCTGTCACGCTCCACCTCGCGCTCGAGGTCGCCCGTGAAATGGGGCGTGGACCGGTCGATGCGCTGTTCATCGACCTCGAAGGACAGTATCAGGCGACGATCGATCACGTCGAGGAGATGTTCAGCCGCGATGACGTGCGTCCCTGGTGGGTTTGCCTGCCGATCAATCTGCGCAATGCTTCCAGTCTGAAGGAGCCTTACTGGTGCGCCTGGGAACCGGGGCGCGAGGCGGACTGGATCAGGCCGATGCCAACCCATCCGGCCGTCATCAACGATCCCGCCCGGTTTCCCTTCTACCGCCATCGCATGGAGTTCGAGGAATTCGTTCCCGGGTTTGACGAGTGGCTTGCCCAGGATGTGCCAACCGCCTTTCTGGTAGGCATCCGATCCGATGAATCGCTCAATCGCTTTCTGGCGGTCAAACGCCGCGCCAGGGTGAAGAAGCGCGCCTGGACGCCGCCTGGTTCGCATACGCCGGTCCAGTGGAGCGCAAAGGACCAGCCGGACAGCCGCGCCGTTACCTTCTTTCCGATCTACGACTGGCGGTTCGAGGACCTCTGGCGTTACGTCGCTGATCATGGCCATGCCTACAACCTGCTCTACGATCGCATGCATCTGGCGGGCGTGCCGTTTTCGCAGATGCGTATTTGCCAGCCTTACGGAGACGACCAGCGCAAGGGACTCGATCTGTTCCACAAGCTGGAGCCCGAGACCTGGTTCCGCGTCGTGCAGCGTGTCGCCGGCGCAAACTACGCCGCGCGGTACAGCCGCCAGCGCTTCCTCGGCTATCGAGGCGGGATGGGACTGCCGCCGACTTTCGATACCTGGCGGCAATACTGTGAATTCCTGCTGCGAAGCATGCCAGGGCCCCTGCGTCAGGTCTATCAGCGCCGCATCGGGGTCTTCATCGACTGGTGGGAGAAGCACAACTACCCGCTGTCTTCCTGGCCCGATGCGGGTATTCCTGAGCTGGAAAACCGCAAGGCCCAGCCCTCCTGGCGCCGTGTTGCCCTGTCGCTGCTCAAGCAGGACATGGCGCGCTCGCTGTCCTTCGGTTTTGCTCGCCAGGACATCGACACGCTGGCGCTGATCGAGGCGCAATCATCATGAAGCCCTTCGCAAAATACGAATTCTCCCAGATACGCTCGGCCGATGGCGAGGCGGCATTCTTTTCCCATATGGGCTACTTCTTTGCCAGCCCAAGCGTGCGGCGCGAATGCGGAGGCTATCCGCTCAACGATGGACCGCTGTACCGGTGGTTCATCGTCCGCCGCAAGGGTGAGGCTCGCGTCCTGGGATTCATCAGCATCGAGCAGCGCTCCGATATCGTGCGCCTGCGCGAAGGCTACCTGCGCGCCGAGGCGCGCGGCCGGGGTTTGTTCGCTGAACTACGCCGTCAGGTTCTGGAACATGTCGATGGCCTGGGTCTGATCTGCACGGCGCGCGTGCAGCAGAATGCTGCCAGGTTCCTCGAACCGCATGGATTCAACATTCAGTCCTCCCGCGGAAGCTGGGTGACTTTGGAGAGACAGAAATATGCCGCAAGTAATCAACCTGACGAACCGGGCCGAAGCCCTGTTCACCGAACTGGACAGCCTGCCGCTGGCGAGGCGAGTCGAAGCCATTAACCAGATCCGTCTGCGGCTGCACGAGCATAGCCCGTTCTCCGACGAGCCGGTGGATTGTGTGCAGTGGGTGCGGGGCGAACAGGTCGAGGCCAACGACTACAATCCCAATTCCGTCGCGACGCCGGAAATGAAGCTGCTCGAATTGTCGATCGACGCCGATGGCTTCACCCAGCCCATCGTCACGCATCGCGAGCAGGAAGAAAGCCATGTCGTGGTCGATGGTTTTCACCGTCTGAAGATCGGCAAGAAGCAGGGGCCGATCAGGAAACGATTGCACGGCTACCTGCCGGTGGTCTCGATCCGAAGCGGGCGCGCGGCAAAGGCAGACCGGATCGCTGCCACCATCCGTCACAACCGCGCTCGTGGTGTTCATTCTGTGCTGCCGATGACCGACATCGTGGTCAGTCTTCTGCAGACAGGATGGACTGAGGGCGACGTGGCCCGCGAGTTGGGTATGGACGATGACGAGGTGTTGCGGTTCAAGCAGGTGTCCGGCCTGCCTGGTCTGTTCAAGGACCATGACTATTCGAAGTCATGGGATTAAAGATCTCTCTTCCTTGAGAACCGCAAGCTATCTGGGCACGCTGCCAGCGCCGTCGTCGGGTGTCCCGGCATTCTTCCCTTGTCCGGTGCCGCCATCGCTCGATAGCAAATCCAGGGCTGACAACAGCGCGTCGCCTTCGACGGGACCAGGCAGGACAAGTGTATGGCCGCTCTGGTTGTCGCTGAGCTTCAGCGTCGGGGTCGCGGTAACGCCTTCACGCGAACCTTCGTTCGCCTGCGCCTGAATGATTGCCTCGGTGCGTGTGCTGTCCAAGCAGGCCTGGATTTCCGGGGTGAGTGCCGGGTATTGCATATTTTCAGGTAGGCCGGCCCCGTCGCTGCGGGTTTGTTGATAGATCCAGGTGACCGCCTGCCAGAACGCGGCGTGGCCCCCGGCCTCTCCCGCGCATTCGGCCAGCCGGGCTTGTCGTGTTGCGGCGGGCTCGTGCATGGGGAGCGGCAGATGGTGCCATTGCAGATTTGCCTCGGGGTTCCGGTCGACCCATGCCCTGAGCAGCGGGTAGTAGCTCTTGCAGTATGGGCATTCCAGGTCGGCATAAAAAACCAGCGTAAAGCGCGCGTCGGCCCTGCCGTAACTCCATGGCGGTCCCGCTTGAAAATCTTGCGAGACCGCGTTGTCCGCACTGGTCTTTGCAGGTGAGCCGGATTGGCTCGTCAAATACCAGGTCGCCACAAGCAACAAGGTGAGTGCGAGAGCCATCAGGGGCCCCAGCATGCGGCGAAGGGGAAAACGAGAGAAAAGAGAAGATTGCATGACAGGTTCCTGATCGCCCACCGCAAGGTCGGGTTGCTTCACACCGTTTCGTCAGCACAGTCGAACACAACCGTCCCGTTCCTGGTGCAAACAAAGCGAACTTGACCAAACCGGGTTGTTGGTTGGCCCGGTGCGACTGGCTGGTCACGATGCAGAAAGCCGATGCCCAAATGGCTCGGTGCCGCGGTGTCCGGGGCAGGTGCCGATGCTGTCTGACGGGATTGCGCTGCGATTCAAGTTCGGGCCGAACCAGGCGATATATTTTGAATATCCAGTTCTGGTCATACAGCCTGGCGGCATTGAAATCTGACAACGGCGAGGAGAGAAAAACGGCGCTGGGAAGCGCGCCCGCATCCTGGGCGGTGTGTGATGAGAAGTACTTGTTCTCAATATTATAACACTCAGATGGCTGGAAATGCACTTGGTTGGTGCTCGATCCCTTCTTAAAGTGGAAGACTTTGTGGTGGCATTACGGAATTAGTTGAACTTCCGTGATGAATTGATTTTAAGAAGGGGAATTATTTATATGCTTGATGGCAACTATGACAGCCTATTAGTGCTGTTCTCGTTGGCGGTTGCCATACTGGCATCCTATACCACAATGGTCGTTGCAAGCCGTATCGCGACATCTTCCGGTCGTCCCGCCCGATGGTGGTTGGCAGGCGGTGCCTGCACCATGGGGATCGGGATCTGGTCCATGCACTTCATTGGCATGTTGGCCTTCGATCTGCCGATCGACCTCGGCTACGACTTGCTGATCACGCTGTTGTCACTCCTGTTCGCAGTCTCGGCGTCCGCCGTTGCTCTCTGGATCGTCACCCAGGAAGCGTTGACCCATCGGCTACTCGTCGCCGGCGCGCTGGTGATGGGGGGCGGGGTGGCCGGTATGCACTACACGGGCATGGCGTCCATGCGGATGATGCCTGGCATCATTTATGACACGACGCTGTTCGGATTGTCTGTTCTCGTTGCTATTTGCGGGTCTGCAGTGGCGATATGGTGTAAGTTCGTACTGCGCCGTCGTTTCGCGAAGGCCACTCAGTTTCGCATCCTTGCGGCGATCGTCATGGGGCTGGCGATCGCGGGTATGCATTACATCGGCATGGCCGCCGCGAACTTTCCTGCAAACAGCATTTGCGGCGCGGCGCAAGGCGGTGTGCATACACACTGGCTCGCCCTGGCCATCATTTTCGCGGTGCTGGCCGTACTGGCCATTGCGCTGATCGTCTCAGTGCTCGATCAGCGCATGGAGTCCCGTACGGCATTGCTGGCCAAAGAACTGGCCCAGGCTAATCAGGAACTGACGTACCTCGCCCTGCACGACAACCTCACCAGGCTCCCCAACCGCGTACTCCTTGAGGATCGACTGAAGCAGGCCATGGAGCGGGCGCACCGCGAGAAAAGCCACTTCGCGTTGATGTTCATGGATCTGGACGGCTTCAAGGCGGTCAACGATGCCTACGGTCATCTGCTGGGCGATATGCTCCTTGTCGCAGCTTCCGGACGCATTGTGGAGAACACCCGCGGCAGTGACACCGTTGCGCGCGTCGGCGGTGATGAGTTCGTGGTCCTGGCGCAGGTGGACGAACCAACCGATGCCGGAGTGTTGGCCAGCAAGCTGGTCGCCGCGATCGGAGAACCGTACCAGGTGAACGGGCATGAGCTTCATGTATCGACCAGCATTGGCATCGCCATCTATCCGGGCAACGGCGAAAACCAGGACGAACTGCTGATCAATGCCGATGCGGCGATGTATCACGTGAAGGGGAAAGGTCGCGACGACTACTGCTTCTTCGAGGCGTCGATGACCACCAACGCGCACGGTCAGGTGCAACTGCTGCAGGACTTGCGTATGGCGTTGAAGCACAATCAACTGGCTCTCTACTACCAGCCCAAGTTCACGGCTCCGCATGGTCCGATTACCGGCCTGGAGGCTCTGCTGCGCTGGATGCATCCCGCCCACGGCATGCTCGGTCCGGCGAGCTTCATTCCGCTGGCCGAGAAGACAGGCTTGATCGTGCCGATCGGCGAGTGGGTGCTGGACGAGGCATGCCGGCAGATGGCCGCGTGGCGGGATGAGGGACATGAGGACTGGACTATCGCGGTCAACCTGTCTGCGGTGCAACTCGCGCATTCGGGACTGGTGGAGGCCGTGCGCGGCGCTCTGGATCGCCATGGGCTGGAACCGCACCGGCTGGTGCTGGAAATCACCGAGTCGACCGCCATGTGTGACGTCGATAGCAGTCAGGCGATCCTTCAGAAGCTGCACGACATCGGCGTCCGCATCTCCATCGATGATTTCGGGACGGGCTATTCCAGCCTGCTGTACCTCAAGCGCTTGCCCGCAACGGAACTCAAGATCGATCGCTGCTTTGTACATGACCTTACTTGCGGCACTGAGGATGCAGCCATCGTCTCGGCCATCGTCGCCCTGGGACAGACGCTTGATCTTCGGGTTGTAGCCGAAGGCGTGGAGACCGCCGAGCAGCAGCAATTCCTGACCAGTCTCGGCTGCGATACCCTTCCGGGCTATCTGCTGGCATACCCCATGCAGGCGGATGAAGTGATTGCCCTGTCGGATACCGGCAAGGCGTCCGATGACAGGCCTGCCGCACCGGATGAAATGGAACTGGTCTGACTGGCCGTTCCAGCCGGAAGACGCCGGCCACTTCCCCTGTTCAGTCCAATGCGTCCAGCGGCAAAGAATTGATGCCGCGCGCCCGGTCGATTTTTTCCGCGACCTTGAAGGCGGCATCGAGTTCGCTGATTCCGAACTGCTGCATCAGCTGGTAGCGCTCAGCTTTCTCTTCCGGCTCGGTCATGGCAAGCGCCAGGTACAGGCTGGGCGGGACAGCTCGGAACAGCAGTTCCATCGACTTTGACAGGATCACGCCTTCAGTGAACTTCCCCGCCTCCTTTCTGGCTGAAAGCATCAGGGCTTTCTGTGACGGGTTCAGTTCGCGGAAACGGGCGATCTTCTCTACCTCGTCGGGCGGCATGCTGAGGCAGACCCACCATTCAATCATGTTGAGCATGGGTTCCGCCGCTTTCGGCAGATCGTCGAGGTTCTGGGTGGCGAGCCAGTACCAGGCTCCCAGCTTGCGCCACATCTTCGTGATTTTCACGACATAGGGCGCGAGCAGCGGGTTTTTAGTGATGATATGGCCCTCATCGGTCACGTTGATGATGGGGCGACCGAGAAACTGATCGCGTTCGGCGATGTTGTTGACCGTGTTGATCAGGCTGATGTAGGCGATGGAGAGCTGCGCGTTGTAGCCCTCCCGCGCGAACGTCGCCAGGTCAACGATGGTGATGTCCGCTTCCGGCCATGGCGTACCGGGCCGGTCGAACATCTCGCCGTCGATCCCCTGGCAGAACATGTCCATCGCATCGGACATTTCCAGCAGGCGCGTGCGGCGCGTTTCAGGCAATGTGGGATCGCGGCCGCGCTCGCGCAGTGCATCGCGCACGTCGCGGGTCAACACTGTGCGCTTCTCCGACACGCAGCGCTGTGCGGCCTCAAGGATGCACTGACGGATCAGGCTGCGATCGGCCCGCGTCATTCGGGCTTCCTCCTTGTCCTCACCGCCTGTGATCATGAGCCGGGCAGTGATTTCCAGTTCCCCGAGGACATCACGCTGTTCGTCGCCTTCCGTCGGTTCCTCTTCCGCGGTGTCGTCGTCCAGCGCATCCGCATCGAGCGTCTGCACCTGGCTTGGCGTATCCACCAGTCGCCAGGCATCGGCAAACGGTGCGAGGCTCACGCCCGCGCCGGGCGACAGCTTGACGCGATGCACGGTGAGGCCCAGTCGTGCCGCGAAATCGCCAAACAGGCCGAAGCTGTTGCCTGCTTCCACGATGAACATCCGCGGGCGATAAATCGCGGTGATCTGGTTGAGGATGTTGTTCAGGGTGGCGCTCTTGCCCGAGCCGGTGGGCCCGAACAGGAACAGATGCGCATTCATCTGCCGATCGAGGCGGTTCAGCGGATCGAAAGTGACGGTGCCGCCGCCGCGATTGAAAAAGGTGATGCCGGGATGGCCTGTTCCCTGACTGCGCCCCCAGACCGGGGCCAGATTGGCCGCGTGCTGTGCAAACATGAGCTGGGTGTACCACTGCCGTTTGTCCTTGCCAGGATCGTAGACGCAAGGAAGCCAGCGCAGGTAGCTGTTGAGCGGAGCAACCTCGTCTTCTTCACGGACGGGCTGTAGACCCGCATTGAGCAGGACATTGCCGAGCTGAAGGCCGCGCGTATCCAGCTCGGCCAGGTCACGGCCGCGCAGATAGAACGCCAGCGCAGCGCGGTAGAGCTTGTGCGAACTGCCGATGAGGCCCCGTGCCTGCTGCACATCCTTGAGCGCCTGCTCCGATGCCAGGGTTTCTCCGACCGCTTTTTTTGCCAGATGGTTCAGATGGGCTTCGAGTGTGTCCTGGGGTGTAATGACTAGGGTGAGGCACATGGTCGTGTCTTCGGGCATCTGGTCGAACAGGGCATTGATGGCGTCGCCCCCCTTGCGGGTTTCGCCGGTCAGATGGCCGGTTGCCGGCGGCGTGCGCAAACGGTCGAGCACGATGGTGCGATGGGGCATGCCGTCGAAGAACCACAGGCCGTTTTCGACATCGGATCTCGGCTGGCCGAAAAACAGCCGCTGGGCGAAGTCAGTGCCGCTGGCAAGCTCCAGTTCGCCGTCTTCGCTTTCTTCCGGGTATGAAGCAAGGCGATAGAACCGCTCGCGGTCTTCGTCTGTCGGCCCCAGCAGGGCCGGTCCTGGATTGAACCAGGGCAGCAGCCAGGCATGGATCGCGGCGGCATCGAGGCGATGCGCCTGCACACCGGCATTGGCGAGGCCACCGACCAGGCGTTCGCAGACAACATTCAGCGCCTGTTCGGGGGATTGCCCACGCCGGGCTGGCGCATTGCCGACGCGCCGATAGACGACCAGCCGGACGCGTCGCGTCTGCCCGCGCCAGGGCAAGCGCGTGACGGTGCGATCCTCGAACAGCCCTCCCTGCCGGGAGACGGCGCGCAGATGGTGGCCGAAGAAACGGAGGTAGAACTCCGTGAACTCGCTTTCCCTGGCCCGAGGCTGAAGGTAGTTCTCCAGATTGGAGAGATAGCGGTTCCAGTCGGCATCATCCTGGGCATACAGCTGCACCACCCACGGAGACTCGTCCAGCTCGTCGAAACTGTCCTGCAGCGCGTTTCCCAGCGCGTCGCGGACCTGAGCCAGCCAGGATGCTTCCCGTCCTTCCGTGCCGATCGGCATCAGTTCGAAGAATGCAGCGACGGAAACACCGTCCTCCAGAAGCATGCACCTGGACTCCGGCAGATACTCCACCCACGGCAGCAGGTCGGCAAAGGACGGCGAAACGTCGTAGAGCGCCTGCTCATCGGCCAGTGTCGCTGGCCTGTGCCTGGCGGTGTCCCGCTTTCCGGGTTCAGGGATGCCGTCTGCCTGCAGTCGCGCGAGATAGCGAGCCCATGCATCCGATGGAGAATCCGGAGAGGAGCCGCTATCGGCCTCTGTCGCCGTAGCGCGGCGTTTGAAGAACGGTCCCATCAGTAATCCTCGGTCCGTTCGCCCGGCATGGCGTATTGCACGCGCTGGTAGAGCGGGAAGACAGTGGTGTAGCCGGGAATTGGCACCGGATCGGTACCCGCAAGATGGGGAAACACGTACATGGTGAGATCAGGATTCGGCAGGCGCTGGAACTGCCGGTAGATCTCGTTTTGCGCCGTGCGGGTATAGCTGGCATTGACCGCAGGTGTGGCCTTCACATCGACTTCGGTCAGCGGGCGGCGCAGTGATTGTCTGGCGTCGAGCAACTGCCGTGCGGTCTGGCCGCCGCGGGCGTTGCCGCCGGTTTCCTCGTTCCAGATGTCCATCATGGTCTGACCATCGTGGGGCAGCAGTTTTTCCTTGCTGGTCGAGCAGCCGCCTAACGCTACGGCAGTGACCAGCACTGCCAGGCCGTTAATCCAGATCCTGTGCATCAAAAGTACCTCCGAGACGATGATCGACCTTGCGCCCCTTCGGGTCGTAATCGATGGTGAGGGGGTGTTCGAGATGAACCGCGACCCTGGCGCCGGGTTTGACATACACCGCCGCGAAGGCCTGGCCATAGAGCTTGTTCACCCATTGCGACATGTCCTGCACGCCGCCAGCGAGAATGCGGCCCATCGCTTCGTTGCCAGAAATACCGACCGTGCCGAGTGAGCCGTTGTTGTTGGCGACCACTGCTACGCTGCCGTTGTCGGACTTGATCAGCGATGCAGCACCTGCGCCGGCAGCGGTGATCAGGGCCTGGGTGCCCAGATACTGCTGGGCATTGCTGCGCCGTTCACCGCTCACGCAAGGGATGCCGTAGGGATCGCTGATCCAGCCGAGGCCATCCTGCGTGCTGTTCCCGCTGGCGCTGTTGCTCTGCTGGCGGTTGCCGCCACGCTCGCCGTCCTCGGGCATCGTGCGAATGGTCCCGTCGTTGAAGACGAACGTGACCGAACGGATTTGCCCGCGCACGCAGGAGAGCGTCCAGTCGCCTGACGCGGTGCCGCTGACGACCGCACCGGCGACATCGGGAATGTCGATGCCATTTGCGGTAAGGTTGTCCGGGCCGATCAGGACTTTGAACGGGTACGGATCGTTCACGGTCCCGTCGATAGGCACACGCCCGATCAGAGCCGTCATCGAAATCGACCCCATTAACGTGGCGTTGGTGGGGACGGTATAGACGGGCTTGGCCGTCGAGACGCCGGCTGCCTTGCTGCCCGCATCGACGGCCGCGTCCCTCGTCGTATCCAGCGTTTTCTGTGCCGGGCCGAAACTGGTCGGGAATGTGAAGTTCCCGGCTGTGCCAGGGGTGCGGCTTTTGCCGTCGCTGCGGGCATCTTCCGGCTCGATCCAGCGCACGCCATCGGCTTCGGGGCCGTCACTGGGCTCCAATCCCAGCCCGACCGGCAGATCGGCATGTCCGCTCTTGTTGCTCAGGTTCTCGAACTGGCGTTGGAGATCCTGCAGCAGACCCTGAGTTTGCTGGCGTTCGCTGGCGACCTGCTCGCGGTCGTTCTTCAATTGGTTGCGCTCGGCTTCCAGGGCGCTCTGGATGCGGCGATCGATGGCGCCCTCGCGTTGGCGCAGGCGCTCGTTCTCAGCCTTCTGGGTCTTGTTGTCGGTCAGTGCGGTTTGCAGCTCGGTGCGCAGCTGCCGCACCTGGCCGACCAGGGTCGCCACCGTATCCCGCGGCGTATCGCCTTCGATGCCAAGCGCCCTGGCTTCTTCAGGCGTGAGCTGGGTTCCGCCATCGCGACCGGGCTGGCTACCTCCGCCGGACAACAGCTTCACGCCGACAAAGACCAGCAACAACGCCATCGGGATCATCAGCCACTTGAGCAGGCCATTACCTTTCATGACGGCCTCCGTTCTTCCGTGCCGGTGTCTTCGGTTCCGGCACGTTCAGTGCCGCGTTGACGGGGCTGATCGTTGGCAACAGCGATTCAGCCAGGCCGTGTCCTTTGGTCACCAGATAAACCACCGACGTGTCATGGGGCGTGCCCGCCGGCCCCAGCGTGTTGTGTTGGAATGCCCCCGTCATAAAGTCGCCTTGCAGATCGCGTGGGTCGAGAGACAGCCAGCGTTGCGCGGTGTTGGTGAGGCGCACCGCCGTGACCCAAAGATCATCGAGCCGCCAGGCAGCGAGGGCCCGGGTGCGTACAGGAAGGGTCGGCAGCAGGGTATCCAGAGGCAGGTTGCGTTTCAGATTGACGCGCGTGATGCCGGATACCGGCTCGACAGTACGCAGGGGCGCATAAAGGTTCTGGGCGGCATAGCGTGTCAGCACCACGGGCACGGGCGACTCGCGAGCTGTGCGGGACACCGTGTCCTGCGTGTCACCGTCAGCCGTTGCGGCCACTGCCAGGTCACCGTAACGGGTGGGCGCACCCTCGGCCTCGACAATGCGCACAGGCTCCAGCGCTGCCTGACCGGCCGGTGCAGCCTCGGCGGCAATGTCCAGCAGGATCAGCGCACCGCTGTCGGCGTCCTGCAATTGCAGCCGCGTGGGCTCGATCGGTTCGCTGGCACGCAGGTAGATCGCGCCGCCGGCGCTCTGGACACGCAGGCGGCCGGCCAGCGATGCCGGGACGCCGACACGGACGTTGCGGTCGATAAAGACGACGCGCTCCTGATTCACATGCAGGGAAACGGCCAGCGGCAGACGTTCCCAGCGCAGGATTTCCAGCGCGTGAACCGCGGTGGGCAGTCCCGTGGTCACCAGGATGCCGAGGAGATAGAGGACGTGTTTCATGGCGTGTCTCCCAATGGGCCGCCGGGGCCGCCGGATGTCGTCCCGGTCAGGGGCACAGGGTCAGGGGGGGTGATGCGCTGCGGCGCGCCGCTGTAGCAGTCGATGGCCAGACCGAACGGGTTGCGTTCCGGATCGACATCCGAGCGCACGACCTTGAGGGGGTAACGCACCAGTGCGCGCTTGACCTGTTCGGAGCCGTAATATTCGTCCGCCGTCACATCCAGCGTGACGATCCAGTCGCGATCAGAGACGGCCTTGACGCGCAGCGTGGGGTCTTCTCCGTATCCCCGGCCGGGGATCTCGTAGATCCCGCGCACGCGCTGACGCAGCTCACCGGCCGTGCGGCGATATTCGTAGTCGTGGCGCAGGAAGCTCTGGCAGGATGGCGTGAAGTAAGGTGACAGGACATGGATGTTGCGGGAATAGTCTTCGTCGCCGTTGACGGGCCAGCGCTGGAGCTGCTGCCAGATGTAAAACGAGAACGAATAAACCGACTCCGGGGGCACTTCCCACCATTTCCTGGTGCTGCCCGAGCGCAGGTCCGGCGGCACATGAATGGTCAGATCGCGTGGCGCATTCCACCAGCCGATCCCCATGACCAGGGCCACCAGCAGCAAAGCGCCCGCGCCCAGGCGCAGGGTCCTGATATGCGCCTGCAGGTGCGTGATCTCGTTCTTGAACCGGCTCATGAGGCGACCCTCCGCCTGGTGGTCCAGTAGCCCGAGCGGGTCACTAGGTCCCGCCCGCCGACGAACTGGGCAATGCCCGGATGCCGTCGCGCGATCCACCATTGGATCTGGCGGTAGAGCCAGGTGTCGGGCCTGCCGCGTTTCTGTCGGCGCAACATTCCGCCGCCGGCAAAGACGCCGGCAGCGATGCCGAGCACGATGGCGGTGGGCGCGATGGCGATCATCGAGAAGGCAATCGCCAGCGGAATGCCTACCGCCAGGCCGGCCGCGCCCGACAGGCCTGCGCACACCCATAATTCATCGGCCGTGAGGCCGCGAACCACCACGGGATGGCGGTTGAGGCGGTGCGGCAGGAACGCTACCGTTCCGTCCGGCCGGACGTCCTGATGCTCGGGCATGCTCCCCCCTCACAGAACGCCGGTGGCTTCGGTGAGCAGCCAGATGCCGACGACCAGGAGGACGGCGCCAACTGCCACGGTCAACCCAAACTGGCCCCACGTTTTGCGGCCCGTGTGGATTTCGGCATAGGTGCCGTAAGCGTGATAGCAAACGCCCACGAACATCGATGCAACTACCAGCAAGGCGATCAGCATCACGATGTCGTAGCCGTAGTTGCGCAGCGTATCCATGATGCCCGAGCCCGTGCCGCGCGACGGGTCTTCAAGCGTGGGCAGGCCCTGGGCCTGAGCGAGCGAACTCAGCATGGCAAACGCCGGCAGGGAAGCCAGGGCGGCGATGCGTGCGGAGCGGAAGGGATGCGAAACCGGATTCATGATGTGAGCCTTTGCGTTACGAGAGGAGGAAAAAAGTCAGCACGACGTACATCGCGACAAAACGCACCGCGACACCGAGGAACTGACGCTGGGAAATCCGCT
>OJKH01000156.1_pt1 | contig 42077 bp, 44 predicted proteins | sample 1596471 | NCBI WGS metagenome assembly OJKH01 (sample SAMEA4350108, study PRJEB24818) | metagenome | biome: human; feature: gut; material: faeces | place: Denmark | collected 2013-09
GGCAGGCTTGTCACAGGGTGCGTAAGGGCTATAATGCTTCTCGCACCTCTTCGCGGGCGTAGTTCAATGGTAGAACGAGAGCTTCCCAAGCTCTATACGAGGGTTCGATTCCCTTCGCCCGCTCCAATTTTGGTTCTGTAGAGTTCCACTGAATTCTGCAAGCCATTGAAAACAGGGCCGAAAGGCCCTTTTTTCATTCCAGTGACGTCCACTGGAAACCGCCAACATCCGGGACTTTTAAGTCCATTTTTAAGTCCATGAATACGGATGAGGCGCTTTCCGGATTGTTGCTGGAGGAGCGAGGCCAACGAGACAAGCATCTAGTCCTGACTCATAGTTCAGGAGCTGGAGCATGGCACTCTCAGATATGGCCGCCCGGAACGCCAAGGCGACCGGCAAGGCTTACACCGTCAGCGATATCGACGGCCTCTCTCTCGCGGTCTCTCCGACCGGAGGCAAGACCTGGCACTACCGCTACTACTGGGCCGGCAAGCAGAAACGCATGTCGCTGGGCACGTATCCGGAGGTTGGCCTTCGGGAAGCGCGCGCCCTCCGTGATGCGGCCCGCGCGTTGCTGGCCAAGGGCATCAATCCCCGAGCAGATCGCAAGCAGAAGCGCCAGGCTGTCCGTCTGGCCGACGAACACACCTTCCAGGCGGTATTCGACAAGTGGGTTGAGCACCGCAGGCTCGTCCTCAAGGAAGGACGGCAGAGCACGCTGACGCAGATCCTTCGCATCTTCAAAAAAGACATCCTGCCCACACTCGGGAAACGCCCCATCTACGAAATTCAGCGTCCGGACCTTCTGGAGGTCGTAGCCAGGATTGAACGTCGGAAGGCGCTCAGCGTGGCGGAGAAGGTGCGTACCTGGTTCAGGCAGATGTTCCGATACGCACTGATCATCGTGCCTGGCCTGCCGCAGAACCCGGCGTTCGATCTGGATGTGGTGGCGTTGCCGATGCCGCCCGTTCGTCACAACCCGTTCCTGCGAATGGATGAGTTGCCGGCAATGCTGTCACGGCTGAGAAAGTACCACGGTCGGCTTCAGACACAGCTGGGGCTTCGACTGCTGCTCCTGACCGGCGTGCGTACCGGGGAGTTGCGGCTGGCGACACCTGATCAGTTCCATCTCGATCAGGGTCTATGGATCATCCCCCCAGAGGTTGTGAAACAGCTGCAGCTTGAGATGCGCAAGGAGGGCAAGCGGCCCGGCGACATTCCTCCCTACATCGTCCCTCTGTCGGCACAGGCCATGGAGATCGTTCAGCACATGCTGGAGCAGCTCAAACCTGCTCAGCGCTACCTGTTCTCACATGGCTGGGACCTGAAGAAGCGCATTAGCGAGAACACACTCAATCAGGCTCTCAAGCGCATGGGCTATACGGATCAATTGACGGGGCATGGCATTCGGGCGACGATTTCGACTGCTCTGAACGAAATCGGCTATCCGAAAGTCTGGGTCGACGCGCAGCTTTCGCATTCAGATCCTGACAAGGTGAGCGCCGCCTACAACCATGCGGAATACGTGGAGCAGCGCCGACGCATGATGCAGGATTGGGCTGACCGGCTCGATCTCTTCGAACAGCATCAGGTGGAGGCCGCGAGCATGCACCTGACTGTCCATCTGGAAGGTGTTCCGGAGGTTCCTGACGAAGTTCCAGAGGGGGCGGAGGTAGCCATTGCACCTGCCCCTATCGTGTTGGTCTCGAAGCCTGGAGCCGGCATGCCTACGCTGCCGGGCACGGTGCATCGACTGTCCGCGATCACGGGACCGCGTACACCGCCGGTCTTGTCGGAAAGCCAGCGCGAGCAACTGGAGCGGTTGGACATTTTCAATTCGCCACACCTGCTTTCCGCGGCCGATTTTGCAAAAATGGCTGGCAAGTCGCGGCGGTGGATCAGCTACGAGATCAGCGGACGCAAGATGTTGGCGCTGAGCCTCGGCAACCTCGGTCAGCGCGTCCCGGATTGGCACTTCACGCCGCTCAAGCACAAGCTGATACAGGCGGTTCTCAAGTTCGCGCGTGATGCGGACTCGTGGGAGATCTACCGCGCGCTTTCTGGGCCGCACGATGACTTCAAGGGGCTTGCCCCCATCGAAGCGGTGACCGCAGAGAACCTGCACGAAGTCGTTATGGCGGTGTGTTTTTCGCTGAAGGACAGCCAGGCGATGCTTCGGCTGGCGTAGTGGCCCGCTGGCAACGCCGTGTTGAGGCCTGGCGGGCTGCGCTCAAAGTCAGGCCATTTAAGAATTTGCGGCGGTCAACTACGTGATACCGATTGATCGAGCTTGCGCGCTCGTTCGATCAGCCGTTCGGTGAATGGTGAAGGCGCGTTTTGAGCGCGTAGCAAATACGTGCTCAGATCGTTCGGCGATCCCGCCAGCGGCCGCATCACGATGCCAAGCTTTCGTGCCGTATCGATGCGTGATTTTCCCGCGAAGCCGATTCCGTAGCCCGCAGCGACCAGAACGGCCATCAGTTCGAAAGATTTCGCGTGATCGACCACGTTGAGTTTCGATGTGGCCGAGCTCAACAATTCCATGATCTGATGGCTAAGGGGCTCACAGTGCTCTGCTGACCAAAGCACCAGGGGGTACTGCACGGCCTTTTCCAGCGTGATTTCCGGGAACTCCAGCAGCGGTGAGAGCGCTGGAACCGCCACGGCAATCTCATCATGCCACAGCAGCTCGTTTTGCAGCTCGGCCTCAGCGGGCGGTGCGACAGCAAATCCAAGATCGTAACGACCATCCTTCACCCCGCTGACCTGCTCGGAAAACAAAGTCTCGGTAAGGCATATCGCCGTGCCGGGCTCCTCTGCGCGCTGCTTCGCCAAGAGGTGCGTCAATGTTGCGGTGAAGGCTCCGAAGGAGACGGCGATCTGTACCGATTCAGGGGGTTGCTGGCATTGCATGGCTGGCTCTCCTGTAAAGAAGGATGCGGTAGACAATGCCAGATAATAGCAGTCCGCGTTTAATTAAACGTGGTTTAATTTATGCTCTTATTTCACGCTTTTGTAGATGCAAAAGCGTGAAATAAGGCGAGGCCGGCCTACAGGCAGTACAAGTTTTGAGGCGGAGCCGGCCAAGGCGTTTGGCATGGCGGTAAAGGCGTTGAGGACGGAGCGCGGAACGGCCCAGGAGGCACTGGGAAACATGGCCGGAATCGAACGGGCGCACATGGGCAGAATCGAGCGGGGTGAGCACATGCCCACCCTGGCGCTGATCCTGCGCATTGCAGATGCGCTGGAATGCAGCGCGGCTCTGCTTATCGAAGAGACAGAGAAGTGCCTGAAGCTTGTTCGCGCCGGCGTCATGACGAATGAAGAACAGTCCGATCACGTTTGATGCTCACCATCAGATTACATCGGTGGCATCTACTCGACATTCTTCCAGGCGGATGCGGGAATTCTGTCCCACAGTTGACCATGGGTGATTTCTGCGCGGCGATGGTCGCATGCCCCTTCAAATTCTCCCAGTTCAGAAGATGGAACGCGGTCTTTCATATGACTGTAGACCTGTTCCAATGTATGCAAGGTCTGGCATTTTCTGAACTGCATTACTCATCCCATGGAGCTTGTCTCCATCGTTCAAGAAGGAATTCACTAAATGCCGTGAGCCGATGTGGCACGGGCTCTCTGCGTGCTCGTACAAGGCTGATTTTCGAGGCTACGCCCTCCCAGTCAGGCAACACGCGAACCAGTTGGCCGCTGCGCAGCTCTTCGTGAATATCCCAGGTTTCTCGCATAGAGATTCCAAGCCCGGCGAGGCACCACTCATGTAAAACGTCGCCGTTGTCGCTGCATAGCGTGCCGCCAATCAGCACTGACTTCTCGCGCCGCCCCTTTCGCAGCGGCCATGTGTTCTGCAGCAGACCAGGATAGGCGAACACCAGGCAATTTCGGTGCTCCAAGTCTTCCGGCCGCGCGGGATTCCCGTGCGCTTCAATAAATGCCGGCGAAGCCACCAAAATTCGTCGGTTATCCGCCACCCTGCGAGCAATTAGTCGTGAATCGGCTAGTTCGCCCATGCGTATAGCCAGATCCAGATCGCCGCTGTAGAGGTCCTGAACCTGGTCGGAAAGGCGCAGGTCAAATCCGACTCTCGGGTGTAATCGGCAAAAGTCCGTGATCGCCGATGCTACAAATTTACGGCCAAACGGGGCTGGAGCTGTCAGCCTTATGTTGCCGGTCAATTCCTGGCTCCCACCTCTTGCAAGCTCTTTCACTTCATCGAGAACCGACAGCGCTACCCGCGCTCTTTCGGCAATGGCACGCCCCTCGTCCGTGATGCGCAAGTTGCGGGTGTTCCGCTCGAACAAGGTGGTTCCGAGAGCGCCTTCTAACCTGGCGATCTGCTTGCTTACAGCCTTGGGCGCGATTTGTAGGTCCCTTGCCGCAGCTGAAAAGCTGTGACGGTCAACCACATGTAGGAACACTGCGAGATCATCATTGCGCAATTGATTTGGTCCTTTTTGGGGAAAGTGTTTGTCAATTCTAGGCGCTTTGAAGCATAAAGCAAATCATCCACAATGACTGTTGATCATGTCCATTCGGACTTTGTAGCCCGATGCCGCGACCGAACGTCAGATGCAAATACATCAAACTTCAAAGGAGCTAGAAAATGTCACAACGCATACTCTTTGTGTTGACCAGCCATGACAGAAAAGGCCTTGCAGATGCACCAGACGCCGCCCCCAGTGGCTTCTATCTGTCTGAGGTAACGCACCCATATAAGGTTCTCAACGACGCAGGTTTCAGTGTCGATTTCGTGAGCCCCAAAGGCGGCAAGACCCATGTCGATGGACTGAATCTTGAAGATCCGGTGAACGCGTCCTTCTGGAATGACGCGGCGCTTCGCGGTGCCACTGAAAACACGTTGGCACCGTCGCAGATTGATCCCGATCTTTACGATGCGATCTTCTATGCAGGTGGTCACGCGACGATGTGGGATTTTCCTGACAACGCTGAGCTGGCCTCCATCGCGGCTCGAATTTATGAGCGCGGCGGAGTGGTATCCGCGGTTTGCCATGGTCCGGCGGGATTGGTGAACATTAAGCTTCCCGACGGTCGCTATCTGGTCGCAAACAAGGACGTCTCGGCCTTCACCAACGATGAGGAACGCGCTGTCGGCTTGTACGACACCGTGCCATTTCTGCTGGCGGATGTTCTGCGGGCCCGAGGGGCCAGGCACCTGCCGGCAGCAAACTTCGAAGCTCAGGTGGTCGTAAGTGAGCGGCTGGTAACCGGGCAGAACCCTGCGTCGGCCAAGGGCGTAGCCGAAGCAATGCTGCCTCTATTGGCGTCCAGCGCTCATGGGCGGGCGTAAGCCATGAGTGAGCGTATGCCCTTCGTCATCTACGTCTTCGCACTTTGCGCTTTTGCGTTGGGATTCACCGAGTTTGTAACCATCGGCCTAGTGTCCAACATTTCTGCAGATCTGCATACCAGCGTTAGTCAGGTGGGAACGGCGGTGACTGCCTATGCGCTGGGTGCGGTGATCGGTGCACCTGGTCTGACCGCACTCGCCACACGTTGGCCACGCAAGCGGCTGCTGTTGGTGGCGATGGGATTATTCACGCTGGGAAATGCAGCAGTGAGCCTGTCAGACGCATTGGCACCCATACTGGTAGCTCGTTTTGCATCTGGGCTCGGGCATGGTGTTTTCCTGGCTGTCGCTTCGAGCGTTGCCACACAACTGGTCGGTCGCCACCGCGCCGGAGCCGCCGTTGCGGTGGTGTTCGGTGGGCTGACGCTTGCTTTGGCCTTGGGAGTGCCCTTGGGGACATACCTCGGTAATCTCCTGAATTGGCAGGTGATATTCGCGGCGGTTGCCACAAGCGGTGCAATCGGCTTCCTTGGCTTGCTTGTCCTCATGCCTACCGATCACAACGACGCCTCTGCTCAAGCCAATGCAATGGACGGGCTCAAGGCTATGTTCAACCCGCGCCTCCTGGCAGGAGCAGGTATCACGGTTCTGGCTTATGCCGGCTCGTTCGCGCTCTACACCTACATCTCGCCTATTCTCCTGCAGGTGACATTGGTCAGCGAGAGTACCAGCAGCTTGCTCATGCTCGGCTATGGCGTAATGGCGGCCATCGGCAACATATGGGGGGGACGCCTGACGGATCGCAAGGGTGCTGATCATGCCGTCATGGTGGTGTTGGTTGGGCTGGCAGTAGTTCTGCTTGCGATGTGGGTGTCAGCCTCGTCGCTTGTGCTGATGGTGCCGTTGGTTGGCTTGCTGGGCGCTCTGACCTACGCGGCGGTCCCGGCGCTTCAGGCACGTGTGATAGGGCTATCGCACGACTACGCGCCGCAAGCACCCGCAGTTGCCGCCGGGCTAAACATTGCCGGGTTTAACGGTGGCATAGCCTTGGGGTCGGTTTTGGGAGGCATTGCACTCGAAATTGCTGGCCTTGTGAGCACGGCATGGGTCGGAGCGGTTGTCGTTGTGGTGGGTATATTATGGATGTTGCTGCAAATGTCGGACTCAAGACGAAAAACCGCCCAACGGGCTTCTCCTGACTGATTGCAGTTTTTCATAATAAGTGTCCTCTAAAGCCAGCGGCGTGCCATGCCGCTGGCTTTATTATTTTTAGTTCCAAGTAATTTTCAGGAAAGGTTTTGCAGCATCACCATTGATTAGAAAGAAAAATCCACTGAGCGATATTAAGTATATTAGCCTTAGTTATTCTTATACTTCTGGAGAGAAGATAAGTTTATAGCTACAACAATAATGTAGGCTTGCATTGTTTCGGCATTGAATGTGGGTTTCATCGCTCGTGGGGGTGCAGTATGAGTTATCTCATTCAGCTAAGAAGTTTTGTTGATGTATACAGGGCGGGGTCAATATCAAAGGCAGCAGCACGACTGGGAGTAAGTCAACCGGCCGTATCCTCACACATTCACTCATTGGAGTCATTTACCGGGAAGACACTGTTCAAGCGTAGTTCCCACGGTGTAGTCCCTACCGCAGAGGGAGATGAACTGGCCAGATTGATAGCGCATGACCTCGACGCAATCGAGTCCAAGCTGGCGACACTGAGAGGATATTCGAAAAGGGCATCTGGCACGATCTCGATCATAGGCCCGGCAGAGTTGCTTTGGGCCAAGTTATCGTCGGTGATTCAGCTGATTTTGTCAGATAATATTCGCTTTCAGGTGCTCACCGGAAATCGGAAAAAGATCTACGCAAGCCTAAGTGAAGGAACCAGTCAGATCGGGTTTACGACGTCTCGTCCGGATCAGCAGCGGTTCGGGTACGAAGAGATTGGACAAGAAAAACTGATTGTGGTGGCATCGGCATCCATCGCAGGTGAAATAGCGCAAAGCGATAATGTCATAGAGGCCCTATCTAAGCTTCCGCTGATAACATACGACGAACAATTGCCATTGATCCGTGAAGTATTCCAAGAGATGCCACAATTTCTGGCCGCCATTCGTCCATCCCTGACGGTGCCTGATCTGCGAATTCTGGAGCGGATGATAAGGCACGATGTTGGCTGGACCGTTATGCCCGAGTATCTTTGTTCTCAGAGTATCGACGAAGGACAAATATCAGAGGTGGATGTCTTCGAGAATCTTCCTGTCAACTCGATTTATCTTGTCTGGAACGAGAGTGCTTTGCGAAATCCACTTGTGATGCACGTAAAAAATAAAATAGTCGAGATGGCAAAAGAAGGCGACTTCGGCGGTCGATCGGCATGATGGTTGCCAAACCAAAGTTATAGCTCAAGAAAACGGCAGCCAGACGGCTGCCATGCTGTTTATTGCCCTTTTCGGGGCGAACGGCGAGCGAAATCATCAGCGATATCGTTCAATTTCATGAATTTCACGCCAGGATGGCCCAGCATATGGGTCAACAGGCGTTCAAGCATCATGAGCACATGAGGCCGGCCAGAGACATCGGGATGAATGGTGAAAGTGAAGATCGCATAGTCATGTTCGCGGTACACCCAATCGAATTGATCCCGCCAGAGCTGTTCAATATCACGAGGGTTCATAAAGCCTTGACTGTTTGGCTTGGTTTTCATGAACATGAACGGCGGTATGTCATCGATGGTCCAGCTTGCCGGCAATTCGATAAGGCTGGTTTCTTCTCCCCTGATGAGCGGTTTCATCCACTCTGTCGGCGTCTTGGAATAGTCGATTTTGGTCCAGGAGTCCCCTTTTCTGACATAGTAGGGCTGATGATCATGATGCATCAATGAATGGTCGTATTTGATGCCATTCTCAAGCAGTAGATCCGTGGTCACCGGCGAGAACTCCCACCACGGCGCAACGTACCCCGTTGGTCTGCTTCCACTAAGCTGAGTGACCATCTCGATACCTTTCAGGAGCACTTCCCGCTCTTGCTCTGGGGACATTGAGATAGGATTCTCGTGGCTGTAATTATGCACGCCGACCTCGTGACCAGCCTTCACAACAGCTTCCATCTGGCGAGGGAATGTCTCAATCGAGTGGCCCGGCATGAACCAAGTTGTCGGAATAGCAAATTGCTCGAATAGATTTAACAATCGCGGGGTTCCGACTTCGCCCGCAAACATGCCGCGCGAAATATCGCTGGGCGAATCTTCACCGCCGTATGACGAAAGCCAGCCAGCAACGGCGTCAACGCCAACCCCAAAACCACAGAGTATTTCTTTTGCCATGAGTTACTCCTCGTGTACAAGGTTAGATGGAACTTGGTTCAACCCGAGGTTTTCAGAAAATCGAACAGGCTGTCGGCGGTCACTTCTGTAACCGCGTAGGATGATGCCATGGCCTGATGATCCGGGCTTCGGTAGCCCCAGTTTGCCCATAGGGCATTTATTCCGAGTTCGAGCTGTGCTGCTTCGATGACGTTTTCAATATTGTCATCAACAAAGGTCATGTTCTGGCCCTTGCGGTTTGCTTCATCTTTCAGGTGAGTTAGCACCTCTCTTTTATCTGTCATCCTGCCAAAAATATCGCTATCCGCTAGATGCAGGCCATGCTGGCATAGGATCGCAGAGATCGATTGGGCGTCTTTCCCGGACACAATTTTCACCTCGTGCCCGAGGGAAAAAAGCCCTTCTATGTCGATGAGAAGGGTGTGCAGTTGTGCCCAGAACTCTGGATGTAACTGCCGTGCTGCTTCTCGATATGCCATGAATGCTTGCCTGAATTCATTTCGGAAATCTGATGGCATGGCTGCGTAGCGTTCGGAAAAGCTACCGCTATCGACTGGCGCCGTTCCGTCATCGTGGAACGGGACTATGAAATGCCCGTCATGCCTGACGTAGCTTCGCAATAGCCTGAATTTATTTCTGAATTCTTCTGGAATGGCGTGCAAAGCGTCACGATTGAAATCGTCGATCGCTCGGCCGTGAAAAACATTCCAAGCGACGAGGAGACATTCATCCAGGCCGTCCACCACGACGCCATCAAAGTCCAGTGCGAGTAACATACCTTCAGACCACGCGCGGTTCGGGTAAGGTTTCACCGTTTCTCAGTCGTGCGACGGCATCGAATGCCTCTCGCATGAACTTCCCGCACTCTGCGTAGTAGGAACATGTGATGATGTTCCCATCGACAACCACGTCCGCATCGATCACTTTCGCTCCGCAGTTGACCATATCGTCTTTCAGACCAACGTACGCACAGGCGAGTTTGTCCTTGAGGACGCCTGCGGAAATCATGATCCAGGGACCGTGGCACAGGCCGGCAACAATTCGACCTTGCTCTGCCATCTGCAGGACAAAATCCTTTACGCGCTGCTCCTGTCTTACCCGGTCAGGAGCCTCGTGGCCCCCCGTGAGAATGACAAGATCAAAATCCTCTGGTCTCAGTTCGTCAAAACTGATGTTTGCCTTCGAACGCTTGTCCATAGGGACGGTGATCCCGTATTTTCCCGTCACCGGCTCGCCACTCTTTGTTGCGATGGAGACGTCAATGCCCTCTTCTTTCGAACGATAGTATGAGTAAACAACGTCGTGATCTTGGAAGCCCGGCCCGGTAATAATTACTGCGCGCGTCTGATTTTTCATAAATAAAATCTCCGTTGGCTTATTTCAGTTTTTGACTATCAATAAAACATTTTGATCGTGGTAATTCTCTGCGAGTGTGTCTTTTGTGTTAAGTATGTGAATTTTCCCGCTTAGGTGATATTTAATATCCAGAGCAACAAATAAAGAATCGTTGTTTTTGTTTTTTTCTTCTTTGTTCAATTTCGATATTTTGAAGGAAACTCTTTTGTAAATATCATGCGCCCGGAGAAATGAGCCCGGCCCGATCTGTTCAAGTGGCGCCAGTAGATCGTGAATCTGGGACTTCTTCTCATATGCAGTATTTTGCCTGCCGTATTTGTCCTGAAGCCTGAGCAGGTCGAATTTATTTCTAGGATTTTCAATCTCAAGCAATTCCATGCCTGAATGGCCCGCTGTTGTTTGGTGAAATACGCCCTTGTTGATATAGATGCTTTCACCGGGCCGGAGATGGTATTGTTTTCCGTCAAGGAACTGGGTCTGGCCGCTTCCCTCCAGACAGATCAGGACCGTATCCTTCTGGATATGGCAGTGCATGGATGTAGATTCATTTGCGGATATGTGCAACTTCCAGGCATCGAAGATTGAATCGCAATATATTCGATACTCAAATCCCCACGGCTTCTCGATGAAACCGTTTAAATGAACGTCCTTCTCAAAAGATTCCCCGTTATTCGATGTGGATAATAGAATTCTGCTTATTTCCAATTCATCAGATACATCTGGTGTCCTGCTGCGTATTTCCATAGCACTCCCTCCGGGGAATCTAATCAGCTATACATAGGTAGGTCAGAACATGCCTTTTGTATATTCAGTCTATCGTGTAGTATTTCAAATTGTGAAATCACAAAAATTATGATTTGCTATATTTAAACTTGTTATCAAGAATGCTATATTTGGTGCGTTAGGATCAAAGAATTTACGAGGTGGCGGTTTTCGGGCTCACTAGGCGGTGTGGACGGATTTTATCAAGATAAAGCCTGCGGCGATTGCGACGATGGATGCGAAGTTCAGTTTTGTCTTCTCGCACCGTAGTGCGACGCGCTTGAAGCGTTTGAGTTTTCCGACTGCCTGTTCGATGCGGGCGCGACCTTTGTAGAGCGCTTTGGGAAAGAAGGTCGGCTTTGATTTTGCGGTTGAACGATATGGAATGACGGGCACCGCACCCCGTCTTCTTGCTGCCTGACGGTTGCCTTGCTGTCATAGCCTTTGTCGCCCATGGCGGCGCGGGGATCGACATCGGGGCCAAGGCCAAGCAGGATTGGAAAGTGCGGAGCGTCACCTTTCTCGCCACCCGTCAGATCGAAGGCGATAGGATGCCCCTCGAAATCGGTCTTCAGGTGGATCTTGGTGGAAAAGCCGCCTCGCGAGCGGCCAAGCGCTTGGCCATACTGCCCCCTTTTGCCCCTGCCGCCGACACATGTGCGCGCACGACAGTGCTGTCGAACATCTGAACCAGATCGGCCGATGGGCTCAGACTGGCAAGATGCTCGAAGAAAACCTCAAACACGCCTGACTTGCTCAATCGGGAGAAGCGTTTCCAGACACTGTTCCAATGTCCATAGCGTTCCGGTAGGCCGCGCCAGGTGATGTTGTTGACGGAGAAATAATGCAGGGCTTCCAAAAACAACCGGTCGTCTCGACCCTTGTCGCCCCGCCACGGAAGCGAGGCACGGAAAACTTCAAGTGCGGTCGCCCAGTCTGCTTCTGTCATCCTTGTCAGCATCGCCGATCTCCTTTGAAACCGGCATCCTATGAATCATCCAAATACTGATTTGGGAATCGCAGAAACTAAACATGCGGCAATCCGTCCACACCGCCTAGGGAGGGTCTGAACAAGTTCAGCGGGTTCAGGCAGAATTTGACCTATTGAACGAGTTCAATCTGATCCGAGGTAGCTCATGAGCCAGTTGAGTTTTTCCGACGCCGAGTACGCGGGTAAGCGCAAGCAGACGCGACGCGAGAAGTTCCTGGCCGAGATGGAACGGGCGATCCCGTGGCAGATATTTGCCGAGCTTGTCGAGCCGCACTATCCGAAGGCAGGCAACGGGCGCAGGCCGTATCCGCTGGAGACGATGCTGCGCATCCACTTCATGCAGCAATGGTTCTCGCTGAGCGATCCTGCGATGGAGGAAGCGCTTTACGACATTGCCTCGATGCGTCGTTTCGCCAAGCTGTCACTGACGCGAGGCGGCATTCCTGACGAGTCGACGATCCTGAATTTTCGACATCTGCTGGAGAAGCATGAGTTGGCCGCCGCTGCGTTGGAGGCGGTCAACCTGCTGCTGCAAGACCAGGGCCTACAGGTGCGCCGGGGCACGATGGTGGACGCCACAATCATCGAGGCACCCAGTTCGACCAAGAACGCCAGCGGCACGCGCGATCCGGAGATGCACCAGGCCAAGAAGGGCCACACGTGGCACTTCGGGATGAAGGCGCATATCGGGGTGGATTTGCACAGCGGGCTGGTGCATACGGTGGTGGGAACCGCGGCCAACGTCAACGACGTGACGCAGGCGCATGCGCTGCTGCATGGCCAAGAGGAACTGGTACTTGGGGATGCGGGCTACCAGGGCGTGCACAAGCGCGCGGAGAACCAGGGGCGCGAGCTACAGTGGCACATCGCGATGCGTCCAGGCGAGCGACGCCGGCTGGGCCAAGGCAACCTGCACCGAATGCAAGAGGCGTACGAGCGTTGCAAAGCCGGCTTGCGTGCGCGGGTCGAGCATCCCTTTCGGGTGATCAAGCGCCAGTTTGGTTATACGAAGGTACGTTACCGCGGACTGGCCAAGAACACGGCGCAGTTGAAGATGCTGTTTGCTCTGTCGAATATCTGGTTGGCGCGTCGGCATTTAATGGCAGCGGCAGGATAGGTGCGTCCGAAATCGGTCGCAGGCGCCAAAAAAGCGCGTGAGTCAGGGCAGGACCGTCCGGATTACTGCCTGCCGTACTGATCTTTATCCGATGGCAGGCGAAATCAGTGCCCTTGCGCTTTCTGTCTCGGCTTGTTCAGACCTTCCCTAGCATTGATATGGCAAGAATAAGTCCTGCTTTTACCGATGAAAGATCCACAGCATGACTGTTTTTTGAGTGAAGCACATTTTCTCCTTAAAGATATTGGTTAAATTTTAATAGCGTAGTATATCGCCTTCTTAGGGCATTAGTTCGATAATTCGTGGTGAAATCATTCGTAAAGTTATTATTCACGTTTTTATTAAACAATTCTTATACGGATAGGTTAAGAATTGAATATTAGATTTAGTATCAATTGTGACTGCCATAGATGTTAATGCCATTGTAGATGTCATACCGGAGGTGTTGTGCATATTTTGAACATGCGCGTTTCTATTATAAATAGATCATCAACAACCGTGTAAGTATTATGTATGCATAGCGTTTCAATGTGGTGCCTTGTTCGTGTTATTAATGTAATATTATTGATCTTGGTTGATGTAACGATTTGATATAAAATAAATTTCGTGTTGATATGAACTTTTATAAAAATTTAGGTGAAATATTAGATTTAACGCGACAGGTCTGGTGTTTATTATCGGTGGTTGACGCCGGGTTTTCTACTCATATAAAGTTCGCGCCGCAATATTCAAGAAAAGTAGTGGTCGTTTGTGCAAAATTTTAGCCACTATATAGCGACTTTGTTCTGGTTTTTTGTGTTTTCTTTTTGGAGAAAATCTCGTTTCAGTTCGTAGTCGGGTAAATGTGACCTGTCTAGGGAGTACCGTGTTTAGATATCATAGAGGTTGGCGCAGAGGAATTGTGTCTATTCTGGCGTCTGCGTTATTCGTCAATGCCGTGGCCTTTGCTTTTGCAGCTTCAGGGCAACAGTCCAGGATGAATACCAAGGTGTTTCGGCTCAAGTTGGGAAGTTCCCGTGTGATTTATCGTCCGGAAGCGGGCAGCGCGACGATTTCCGTCAGCAACGCTCAGGATTACCCAATTCTTGTCCAGGGGAAGATATACGGGGAAGACAGGAAGAGTGTTGCGCCTTTCATCGTCACTCCTCCGCTGTCTCGGCTTGAAGCAAAGCAACAAAGTCGCTTGCGCATCATCCAGACCGGGGGACAGATGGCAGACGATCGCGAAACGCTGCAATGGCTGTGTGTGGCCGGCATCCCGCCGAAGGATACGGACGTCTGGAGCGAGGACGAACGGGGGCGGCAGGCGACACCTTCCGCGGTGAACGTGAATCTTGAAGTGAGCGCGCATGAGTGCGTCAAGTTGCTGGTTCGCCCGTCGGGTGTGAAGGGAACCTCGATGGGAAGCGCGTCGGCATTGCGGTGGCAGCGCGAGGGCGGCAAATTGCGTGTGACCAACCCTTCGCCCTTCTATATGAACTTTGCGTCCATCACCGTGGGCGGCAAAGAGGTGCCGGGCATCGCGTATGTTGCTCCTGGGGCTTCCCGCAGCGTTGAGCTGCCCGCAGGAACGGCCGGACAGGTGCAGTGGAAAATACTTACCGACGAGGGCGGTGAGAGCCATGCCTTCGAGGCCGGCCTGCAGTAATCCGGGTCACGGTCATGAAATACGCCAGGCCCCTCTGCGCCGCGGTGGTGATGTGCGCCGTGCTGTTGCCGTTGCCGGTGGCAGCGAAGGCGTGGCAGTTCGATGCGGCACAACTGGGGGGCGATGTTACTGACAACGATATCGCGGTGTTCAATCAGGGCGGGCAAGTCCCCGGCGTCTACCATGTCGAGATATGGCTGAACGATGAGTGGGTGGATACCCGGGATGTGCTCTTCCGTGAGCAGGAAGATGGTCGCGGGCTGAGCCCCTGCCTGAGCGTATCGCTGCTTTCGGGCTATGGCATAAAAACCGACGATTATCCGGCGGTTTCCGGCGGCGGGCGTAGCAGGGAGGACGGCTGCGCCGATCTGGGTGCGATACCGGCAGCACGGGAGGACTTCGACTTCGCAGGGCAGCAGCTCCTGCTGAGCATCCCGCAGGCTGCGCTACGGCCGGGGGCAACGGACATCGCCCCGGAGACCTTATGGGACGATGGAATGACGGCCCTGCTGATGAACTACCAGATGAGTGCCAGCCGTGCGGTCTCCCGTGGAGACGGGCGAGACGTCAGCCAGTCCCGATACGTGCAACTGGCGCCAGGTGCCAATCTGGGCGCGTGGCGTCTGCGCAATTCTACCACGTGGCAACAGGAAGGCGGTGAAACCGGCCAGTGGCAGACGCCCTATACCTATCTTGAGCGCGGCTTTGCTGGCATGAAAAGCCGTCTTACGCTGGGTGAGCGCTTTACGCCGGCAGACATTTTCGACAGCGTCGCGTTCCGAGGGGCGATGCTGGGATCAGATGAAGACATGGTGCCATTCTCCCAGCGTGCATTTTCACCGGTAGTGCGCGGCATCGCACGCACGCAGGCCAGAGTTGAAGTCAGGCAGCACGGCTATGTCGTCTATAGTGCCACCGTAGCGCCCGGGGCATTCGCGCTGGAAAACCTGCCCGTCAATGGATCGGGAGGGGACCTGCAAGTGACCGTGTGGGAGACGGATGGCAATCCACAGGTCTTCACTGTACCGTACCAGACGCCCGCGGTGGCGCTGCATCGGGGCTATCTGAAGTACAACCTCATGGCCGGACAATATCGTCCATCGTACTCAGGTGGGGAGGAGCCTGCTGTCGCGCAGGCCTCGGTGATGTATGGCCTGCCGTGGAATTTGACGCTGTACGGCGGTCTGCAAGGCGCGAGCTACTATCGCGCGGTATCGGCAGGGATGGGCGTGTCGGCTGGTCATTGGGGAAGCGTGTCGCTCGACATAACAGAGGAGCGGGGACAACAGGCCGGGCGGCGCTGGAATCAGGGAGGCAACTGGCGGCTGCGCTACAGTAAGTCCGTTGAGGCCACCCATACCACCCTGTCGCTGACCCATTATCAGTATGCCTCTACAGGCTATGACAGCCTATCCGGCGTACTCGATACCTACCGGAAAGGAGGTTCGGGTGCGTTGTCGGACGATGCCGACTCCGCCGGAAAGCGCCGATCGCGAAGCACGCTGACGATGAACCAGCCGTTGGCCGGGCTGGGAAGTATCAGCCTGAGTGGCTCGCGAGACACTTCTCAAGGAGGTGGAAAAAAGACCGATTCGTACAGCGCCAGTTATGGCGTGGTGGTACACGGGGTTTCCGTGTCGGTGAACTGTACGCAAAGCCGTACTCTCATCGCGGGCCGATGGAAAAACGACCGCCTGGCCAGCGTGGTGCTCAGTGCTCCACTGGCTCAATGGCTGGGCGGTAGTACCCGGGCAACCTGGCAAATGACGGCACCTTCATCGGGCGGCCACTCTCAACAGGTTGGACTCAGTGGAACCGCATATGATCGACAGCTCAGCTGGAATGCGACACAGCGCCGACAGCCGGGGACGGCGGGTACATACCGCGACAGTAATACGTCGCAGCTGGCATGGAGCGGAAGGTACGGGCAACTGAGCGGTAGCTATAGCTACAGTCCGTCGCTCCGGCAGATGGGGCTGGATGCTGAAGGCGGGCTGGTCATCACCCGTGACGGGCTGACGTTGGGTCAGCCTCTGGGGGATACCGTGGCGCTGGCTGAAGCTCCGGGTGCGGCCGGGGTGCCGGTGGGCGGCTGGCCGGGAGTGAAGACCGACTTCCGAGGGTACACGCTGCTTTCCGATTTGCAGCCTTACTTACAAAACGTGGTCAGTCTGGACCCGACCCAGCTGCCAGCGGAGGCGGAGGTCACCCAGACTGACGTGACGGTTGTTCCGACGGAGGGAGCAGTCGTGGCGGCCACGTTCGCCACCCATCTCGGGGGGCGCGGTCTGGTCACTCTGAGCCGGCCAAACGGGATGGAGGTTCCATTTGGTGCGCTGGTAACGGTGGACAAGCAGGCATCTGCGAACAGCGGCGTCGTGGATGAAGGGGGCTTGGTGTATTTGTCCGGGTTGGCCGAGGAGGGAAGCCTGGAGGCGAAATGGGGACAGTCAAGGCGACAGCAGTGCCGGGCCAGCTATCGCCTGCCTGCAGAGGCCGGCCCGGCAGGACTGTACCGAATCACCGCACTATGCCGCTGAACAGCTACAGGGCGAACGGCATCCATTACAAAACGACTGAAACAATGCGGAGGCGGCCATGATGAATCGAATATCCCAGTATCTTGCCGCAGCGCTCCTGCTTGCCAGTGCTGGCGTCGCGGCAGACAGCCCCCGGCTGGCGTTGCTGATGCGCCACGGGCTTCAGGCCGGCGTACTGAACGACGGCACAGCATTGGGGAAAGGCATATTAATCAGTCAGGATGCGCATGTGGGCTTCCTGCTGCGGAGTGATCCGTCAGTGGCCTCGCTGCAATATGGGCATTATATCCTGGTGGGCAAGCAAAACCGCGCGCACCTACTGCGTGTAAGGCTGGCACCTCAACGATGCGGGGAGGCAGGAGGCTCCGGGATGGTACTGCTCAGCAGCGGCGACCGGGCGGTTTTCGACGTACTGGCCGACGGAAACCAGTCAGTCGAAGCGGACAGTTATGCACTGAACGTCAGGGCGCAATTGCTGTTGCGGTAGTTATCACAGAAATAAGCAGCGCCGGTCCCACTTGTCTCGAGTAGTAAGCGGCGCTGGAATGAATGCAATGAGAAATTGAACTTTAAACAAACCAAGGAGTAGTCGTAATGAATGTAAGAAAAACAATGCTGGCTGTGGGGTTCGCCACAATGGGAATGGCGGGAATGTCGCATGCCGGCAGTCTGTCAGGTGAAGGAAGCATCGCTGAGGCAGATCTGGTTTTCGCAGCGCCAGCGAGCATCACGAATACTTTGACTGCTACAGAGAACTTAGAAGCCGGCAAGGTTGAGGCCAATAAGGTGGTCGCCACGGGATTAGTTAAAGGTGAGAACGTCCCGACTGGCACTGAGTATGCCGTGGGTTTCAATTCAGGAGAATTTAAGAATGAGAATGGAAACCCGGGTGCCGTAATTTATGGTCAAAGCGACTCTGAGCACACATTATCTCTTGCACTCTATGTCACCAAAGGTGATTTATCAAGCGATACTGACACTATTGATGGGAAAAAATATTTAATCGGGGAGGCAGATGGAGGGGCGGATTTTAAATATGAAGTTTTGGTTGATGGGGAGTCAAGCATACCGGCTGATACATATACGGTGTCTACGGTTGCATATATCTATAATAAATAATAGGCCGGATTATCCCGAACGAGGCTGATATTACTCACGGGAAAACGAAATCAATTGTGACGTAAAGTCGATTTTGCAGTTATTTATTTGCGTTGTTCGCATACGATTGGGACGATGGCCTGCGACATCGTCCAAAGCACGTGGGAACTGAATTTTTCCCATACAATAAATCGCCGCCCAAAGGAACCATCTCTATTGAAACAACCTCATCGCTGCCCTCGTGGCGTTGAGCGCGTGGTGTTTTCCAGTATTTGCCGAGACGGCCATTCCTCAGACGGCGGCCGACGCCGCAAGTCATTTCATTTCAGGTGTTGTCGCATCTGAAAAGTCTGGGGACACGCTCGATGAAAAAATAGGATTTATTTGTTTTGAACCCTTCAGCCAAAGCGCTTTGACGGAGATCCGCGGGGTTGTGGCCATAACTAAAGCCGCATGGGGCAGGCTGAGAGGGGAAGGTGTACTAATGCTTAACGAGCCGGTTAATGAAGAAGCTCCTCTCGTTGAAATGAGGCAGGCAGGTTCCGGCCTGAAAACTGGGTTTGCTTTTTCAAGAACGAAATTAAGCATACAATTCTTTCCAACAGGTAAGATACTTTGGAAAATAAGAAAGAACGGTAAAAAACAATCAAGCGTAACTTGCTATGCGGTTGCCGTATGAATTAATATTAATGCTTATCTGTTTGGATTAAAATCTAAGAGAAATTGATTTACGTAATTTTTTAGGTCGAGAAAGAATTACATTTCTCGACTGTTGTATATTCGTTTGGGTTTTTTATTTTAATGATAGATAATATATGAGAAAATTAGATATCAAAGCGATCAAGGATTAAATATGACAGTATCACCAAAGAAAGTTTTGTGTTCAGGCTTATTCGTAATTGCAGCTTTCTCATTAACAGCATGCGCCAGTACTTACGTCATTTCCACCGGTGATGGACACTTGATCACGGCGCATGGTAAACCTGTAACTGATAAAGATACAGGCCTTATATCTTACAAAGACTCGGATGGTTATGTACATCAGATCCACCGACAGGATGTGAAGGAAATTATTAAAAAATAATGCGGGCAGCATGAGATGAACGTCAATTCATCATTATTTATTGTTGTTACCGCCGCGGGGGCTCTATTGCCGGGTGAGGGACGGCCTCCTTACACTGCATTTCAAGATATGGATTGTTGGGGGGAATAGAAGTGAAGATAATTCCAGCATCACTCATTAGATAACCATGTAATCTGCGCGACTTGCGTGGCCCGTTGATGGTGCATGTCCAGATGTTCAGGCCATTGTCCTGTTTGCGATGAAGTTGGAGACGCTCGAACTGCTTTTGTACCCACTGCCAGTCCTGCAAATTTTCCAGCTTCGCCAGACTGGCGACCTGAGGGTGCTCTTGGACATAGCGCTGGAACACACCTGGACTGACCAGGTACCCCGTACCATCCACGGTATGCACCAGCGCTTTGGCATCGTTGATGATGAGCTTGCGCGTGGCGATACCGTTTTTCAACCACGCCAGAAAGTGTGTGGCGGAAGGTTGTGCCGGCGTGGGAGGGGGATGCGCTGGCGGTGCGGCGGACGGTGTTTCGGCTTGTACGGACGGCATTACCTCCGGCTGGGCTGAGTCGATCTCGCTGTGCACGCTGGGAGGGGATTCCTGTGCGCTGATCATCGACAGCAGATCCTCCATCGCGTCGGGCTGCGGCTGCCCGGGAGCGGGGGTGGGGGAATAATCCAGCGGCGCAGAGGGAGAAACGGCGGCGATTTCTTCGATCGTGGAACCTGTGGCCGGCTCCGCCATTGTTGCTTTGGCAGGATCGGCATCAGGAGTTGTGTTGGCGTCGGGCCCTTCGGGCACGACGGTGCCCGTGAATGCCGCGGGGCGCTCGTTCGCTTCCCAGATCAGGGCTGGTGACAGCCGCAACAGTGTGAAGCTGTGCGACCAGCCGGTTTCGCTGGTGACGGTGGCTTTCCAGATGGCCTTGCCCTCAGGGGCTGGTTGCAGCACACCATGGTCCTGCAGCACGTTGAACACCGCCGTGTTGCTGGACGGAATGCCCTCGATGCCCTGGGACAGCAGGTGCGCGCGCAGCTTATCGGAGCAGGTCTTGCTCACCAGCCACAAGGTGTCCTGTGTCAGCCAGCCATCCGATGCCTGGGGCTGGTTCAGCTTCAATTCTTCCCTGAGCAGATAGCGCAGGCCGTCTACGAGCTTGCGCTGGAGTGCGGCTTTTGGGGCTGCCATGGCGCGCGAGGGATCACCGTCGAGTTCCTGTGCGACGGATGCCCGGTCGGCCTGCACAACCAGCTCACCCAGCATGCCGGCGTGTTGGTGCTGCCCGGCGAGCACGTATAGCAGCGAGGCCCACAGGGCAGGATAGCCGCTGAGCCAGTCAAGGATGCCGCGATCGAGCACCTGGTGGTAGAGCAGCCCGGTAGCGGCGTTGTGCAGCCGGTACTCTCGGTCCTGCCGGTAGCGGAAGCGGTATGGATGCTGCAACGGCCCGTGCCAGGGATGCCACAAACTGCCGTCGCTCATCTCGACGTGCAGGTCGACCGCGATCTTGCCGATGTCATGCAACAGCGCCGCGTAGGCTGTGGCAGCTGTCCAGGCCTCAGCCTGCGCGGCTTGATCCTCCGGTGTCGCTCCCGCGGGCAGAAGGTGGGACTGCCTCAACTTGAGCGCATAGGCCACGATCTCAAGCCCGTGATCAAGCAGACCGCCCGGATAGGCGTGGTGGTGTGATTCCGATGCCGGAAACTGCTGGACCAACTCAGCGTACCGTTCCAGTGGACCGAGATACAGCACTGCGAATTGCTGACGCGAGAGAGACGTCCGCTGCCATATGTTCTCCAGCAGTTTCTGTCGGCGCGCGGTGGACAGCAGCGAGGCGGCCGTCTCCGGTCGCATCACCCCTTTGGCCTTTGTTGCGGTGGCGGGCGCTGTGGGAGCGGCCTGCACAGGTCGTTTTCGTTGGAATAGCGCGAACATGAAAGCACCTGAAGTTGCGGTCGCCAGAGAGCCTTTTCCTTTTCTGGATAGGCCCATTCCCCTTGGGCCCCATTCCCTTGCCCCTTGACGACCTTTTGCCCTTGCCGAAACCCTTTGATATAGCCCGCTGGACCAGTCTCAGCGAGAAGGAATGCGGAACGGATGACGTCCTTTTGTCGTCGTCCGCAGTCACTTCGCACGGTAGCCCGATCCCTGTCATCTGGCATGTCGAGGCGAAAGTCGCCATCTTGCATTTTCGTTAGTCAATGACTAAAATGAAGTCAATGACTAACGGAGGTGTGCCATGGCGATGACGACAATGACTATCAGGAATATCGACGAGGGGCTGAAGGCGCGTCTGCGTGTGCAGGCTGCTCAGCATGGCCGTTCGATGGAAGATGAGGCGCGCGATATCTTGCGAGCGGCTTTGTCGACCGAGACTTCGCGCGGTAGTTCTCTGGTCGAGGCTATCCGGGCACGGGTGGAACCGTTGGGTGGGATCGAGCTGGACCTGCCGGTACGAGAAGCCATTCGCAACCCGCCGGAGTTTGGTGCATGATTGTTCTGGACACCAACGTTCTGTCCGAAACGCTTCGCCCTACTCCGGATGCGCTGGCGCTGGCGTGGCTGGCACAGCAACCTCGCTCAGCGCTGTTCACCACGACAGTTACGCGGGCGGAGCTGCTGTATGGGGCGCGCCTGCTGCCGGACGGCCAGCGCAAGGCCGCGCTCTTGGAGGCGATTCACGGCATCTTCGCTTCGGATATGGCCGGACAGGTGCTGGGCTTCGACAATGACGCATCCGATGCCTACGCCGAAATCGCAGCGTCACGCAAACTGGCGGGCAAGCCGATCAGCCAGTTCGACGCCATGATCGCGGCGATTGCAAAGTCGCGAGGCGCGAGCCTGGCAACCCGCAATATCAAGGATTTCGTGGACTGCGGCATTACGGTCATCGACCCATGGAAGCGTTGATCCAGGTGCGTGAGAAGCGGGGACGATCATAGCTCCCTTGTGGTGCTCTGATGCAGGAAAGCAGTGCCACTAACCGTCTGCGAACGACACAGGAAGATGTTTCGACGATGAACTGATGCAGCAGAGAGAAGTGAGGATATGACCATGGCAACGCACGCACACAACAAACGATGGGCTTACCGGTTCGGTAGCGGCATGGGGCGTGCCTGGCGTGGTTATGCCCGCTTTGAGAAGAAGGCTGCTCGGTGGCTGGTTGCGCAAGGCGCCCCCGCGGTGGTGGCGTGGGCTCTCCTGTGGCTCGCCAAGCTCGTGCTGCTTGGCGTTCTCTTCTACGTCGCGTTCTGGCTCGCCTTGCTACTCCTGTTCGCTGTTGCAGTTGCCTGGTCAGCTGGCCGTGGTGCCGATGCAGAGGAAGATGAGTGGCCGTTCATTGATCTGCACGAACTTAGAAAAACACCCGGATACGATCCCGTGCTCTACAACGATTTTGACCATCCGGATTATCCGGATGAAAAGGACCTTTGAGCAGAAGATTACTTCAGTTTGCCGGAAATGGCCCCAGCCCCCTTTGAGCCGGCTTGTGTGGCGCCCTTGGTTCCTTCCATAAGCCCCTGCATCGTGTAGCCTGTACGAATTCCGACCCAGCTAAGTCCGGCGAGCCAGAACCCAGGCAGCACCAGGAACATCGTCGCCATGACGAAGTTAAGCAGCATATCGCCGAACGCATTGTTCAATCCCATCACCGGATCAAAATTGGTCATCGGACGGTTGTAGCCCCATCCCCATCCATAGAGCGCGTCCAGGATCGTGGAATCGACCCAGCGCGCCAACTGAAACCAAAAATCCACGAAGAACAGGGCGAACTGGACCACGCTGACAGTCACCACTGTCTTCAGGTCGTAGGTGCCGATCACCAGTACGAGCGGAATGCAGATCACCAGCGCCATCTTGAGGAGCGACAACGTCATGGGCAGCGCCTGGCGCATAACGTCCATCGCCGGGAACAGCCCCAAGGCACCAACCGCCATCCCCACATCGCCTGCAGCCCGCGTAACGACATTCGGCAAGGTCTTTTCGATCTGCCCGCCGTAATCGGTGTAGACGGCACCCTGGTTCAGCTTTTGCTGACGCGGGGCCGCGATGGCGCGGATCACGGAATCGTCCAGCTCGGTTCTGGAGATGAAACCAGCCCAGTTAGCCATGCGCGACAGCAGGTTGGGATCGACCTGAGCCAGCAGGCGCGCGCGCAGTCCGATTGAACCATCTGACCACCATTGCCGGCAGTTCGGGTATCCGGCGCCGCTCGGCACTTCGGTCAATCCTGCGTCACGACTGGCATCGTAGGGCCAGGATTCGCGAGGCGTACTGGAGCGATAGGTGTCGTAGTATCCGGGGGTGTCGACGAAGTAGCTGGAACCGATCCAGCTGACGTCCGCCATCTGCTCCTCACTGAGGTTCGGCCGGTTCATGAACAGCTTGGCCCGAGCCGGACCGTAGCAATTGAGTGCGAAATCCGTCACCTCCTGAGCCAACAAGGGATCGTCGATACGGGTGTTGTCGATGTCCATCCTCGTCTGCCGCAGGTCGGTTCCGCACGGGATCGCCGCGACGGCGGCGCTGGTGACCGCCCTGGAGATCGAGTGCATGAAAAACCACCAGACCGGCACCTTGGCCGACTGGTTGTTGAGCGTGGTGAATGACTGGCCCCAACCCGTATCGCTGGGCGCGGGAACGTTCACCTGGCACTGGCTGGAGCGGGACTGATCGAAGCTGATGGTGTTGAGATCCACATCGATGAACGGAATGCCGGCGAACATGACCACCACGATGGCGACGAACACCCGGTTTTCGATCCGCATCGAGGAAAGCACGCCCTTGTTGCCCTCGTCAGCTCCCTCCGCGCGTGCTTTCAGCCATTCCTGAATGACGATCGCGATAAACGGGAGCGCAAACAGGCCGCTGGCGACCAGGACTGACCAGATGCCGTTATGAACGATCCACCCAACCAGTGTCAGGTAATACTCCAGATAATCAGACGTATAGAGCGTCATCGTGTCCTCCGCTCATCAAGTGGACTGCAGCAGCAGGCTGCCTTCCAGAACGGCCAGAGCCACCACACCGGCGATTTCGACGCGGATGAGGCGCTGGTGGGGTTCCGTACCAGGTTCGCGAGCCAGGACCCGTTTACGCATCCAGACCCAACCCCAGGCGAGGCCCGCATAAAGCAGCAGACGCCAGGCCAGGAAATAGCCCGTATGCTCGTCCATCCAGCGCTGCCAGCCTTCGATACTGCCAAGCGCACGGATGCCAATCAGGTTGATGGCGATCGCCACAACAAGCAGCAGGATCGTCCACAGCAACGCGAAGCCGACACGGCGATTGAACAACCACCGCATGCGAAGCCAGGCCGGGGTCATGGATTGCTTCCTCCCGATTGCGAGCGCTGCAATTCATCGAGGCGATTGGGGATGGGATCGCCCTGGTACACACCACGCGAACCCGCAGCCCGGGTGCTGTGGCGCTGGATGATCTGCATCGGGGAGTTGTTGGCCAGCTCACGGCGCAGTTCGAGCTCGGTCTTGAGGTTGTTGATCTCGCGGTCGAGAATGTTGCTCTCCTGCGTGACCGCCTCCTGGGCCATTTCGTTCGCGGCCACATTCGGCTCCATCCGCCCGGTCAGCAGCGTGCGCTGAAGCAGCAATGCTTTTTCCAGCACGCTGGCGAGCGCAACCTCGGAAGCGAGACGCCTTGCGAGGATGTCCTGATCGGGTTCATCACGCAGCGCCTCGATCACGCCACGGGTAATCGGCAACGAGGTGCTGCTGGCCGCCTGCAGGTTGTCGAAGCTCATCGACTTGCTGCCCGAGATCAGTTCCTGCAAGCTCTCCAGCTTGGTCTCGTACTCTTCCTGAATGAGCGGTGTCAGACCGACGCCGGGCGTGGTCTGCGTCTTGGTGCAGCTCTCGCAGGTGCGTTGTTCCTGCTCGCCCAGCACACGCGTAGCCCAGGTGACGGCAGCCTGCGGAGAGGTCCAGGTCTGGCACGCCAGCCGGTCGCCGCAACTGCCGGAATCGATGGATGAGGTGTCATCGACGCTGCGCCCGTTGACCAGGTTGTAGCCGGCGCGCGTCACGTCAGCGACCACGCGGATAGGCGCCTGGCCCGAGCCGCCGGCATTGTCGCCTCCGACCCAGGGCACGCCTTCATTGCCCTTGCTGCTTTCTGCCTCCTCGATCGCGGAAACCGCATCGGTGCTGGCAACCGCCTTCTTGAGCGCCATGCCTTCGGCGAGCTGATCCCAGCCGAGCTGGCCGCCTGCCATGTCGGCCATCCTGTTCGCGATCGCCCTGCAGGTGAGTTTCGAGCGGTCGAAATCGAGCCTGGCTTGCAGGACACCGTTGGTGAGTAGGTTATAGAGACCGGGATCGGCGCGCTGGATGATCAGCGCAGGCAGCGAAGCCACCGCACTGGTGGCGTTCTGGATCACATTCGACATGATGGTCTGGAACCCGTTGGTGATGCCGTTCAACTGGTTCTGCAGCGTGGTGGTGAGGCTCATGTTGCCGCATATGAGGTTGCTGTTCCAGCCAACGCCAACACCGATCGAGCGCATGTTGGCCGCCCCGGTCATCGATACGGCCCGGCCGCCGCCGATGCTGTACAGCACCTCGTCGCCAATGACGCTGCCATTATGCTGCAGGCTATATTGGTTGACACTCGTCTGGGCGACAGCGCCAGAGCATGCCGCCGTCAGGGCGCAAACAAGCAGGCCCCGGCGGAAGTGGTTGCTGAGTGCAAGAGTGGAGGATGAAGTCATCGTGCGCTCCCTCCGCTAAAGTCGACGCTGCCGAGGAAGGTCTGTCCGCGGCGCTGGCAGCAGCTGTAGGGCCGCCAGAGCGCCCAGGCATAGTCGCCTTGCTGGGCCTGGACGCGCTGGTTCGAATGGGGGAAGACGGCGCACGAACTGGACATCGTGGGGGTGAGTTCCTGCCACTTGCCTGTGGAGGCGTCACCCTCGACAAGCTCGCCCGCCGGCCAGTAGCCGTCCCGGGCATTGGCGAGCAGCGGCTGGTAGACGTGGATCTGGCCGCGGCGGGTGACGATATCGCCGGCGCGCTGCGCGACGACGGCACCGCTCTTGTAGTCATCGGTCTGATGGAGGAATCCGCCCCTCGGGTATACGGCGCCCCACAGGTTGAGAGAGATTCGCGCCCCGATTTCGCGCATGCCAGGGATCAGTGCTTCCGGATAGACTGCCTCCGGCACGTTGTAGCGCCATGCCGCCGTGTCGAGCGTGCTCAGCAGGTATGGCATAAAGGCCGTGCCTGCACCTTCGCAGGAATAGCCCGAAGCACTGGCGAGCTGACCCAGGACAGCCCCGCCAGGGTGACCGATCACGTCAGCGTTCTTGAACTTCGACAGGTTGTTTTCGTGGTCCTGGTTGGTCGTGCCATCGCCGCCGGCCTGTGCCGTGGTGTTCGGCATGCTCATGGCGCGCACTTCGACCCACGGATTCTCGCCAGTATTGGCGTAGTTGGAAACCACGGCATCGGGCACGTAATGGCTAACTTTCACCGACGTCCGTACCGAGCAGCCGAAGGTGGTGCAGAAAAGCCAGTAGCAGATCCCGACAACCCTGTATTCGAGGCAATCGGGGGATAGGGCCGAAGCTGTGATCGATGCGGTGTTGAGCGCGAAGGCCGACGATGCGGTTCCAAGCATGAGGGCCGCGATTGCGGCGCGGAGACGACGGGCGCGCTTCATGGCTGCGCCCTCCGGTATGCCTCGATACGGGCAACCGCCCTGGCTACGTCCGGCTCACCGTAAATGACATAGCGCCGGTCGACCACGACTGCGGGAACGGTTGAAACGCTGAGGCCCCAGGCATCGGCCACGCCCTGCCAGGCGGAAGCAAGGTCGCGTTGCAACTGGGCGCCGCCCTGCTGAAGGCGTCCCTGGACGATGGCCTGGGCACGATGGGGATCAGCGGGCAGATCGGCCGCGAGGCTGGCCTCGATTTCCTGTGCAGCGTCGAGATGAACGACATTGGCGTTATCCGCCGATGTCAGCGTGACGGATCGGTCGGTGAAAACCGTCACTTCTGCGGCGCTGGCCGCCTGACTGGCCAGACCCAATGCTACGCACAAGGCGCTGGCTACCGCCGATGGGAAACGTATCGGCCCGGATTGGGTGCGAAACGGGTTGAGCATGTCCGGACTCCTGAAACAGATTGCTGTTGTGGAGTCTCAGAGTTCATCCGGAACGTGCTCGCGGGTCAGTCAACAATCGGAAACCCGCCGTGTCCGCATTGTGCTCGCCGCGCAAACCTACATATTCATAGTCAAGCCCCCTACGGCCCAGGGAGTTGCGGAGCAGTGCTTTCTTATGACGGGAGTGATGTCAGCCTGAAAAAGTCCTCACGGTGTCGGGGCATGCCCCGGCACCGCGACAGGACGAGGCTTGTCAAGCAAGGCGCGGGATGCATGCATCTGGTGGAAACCCCGAAAAGCCGACCTTCTCGATGATTTCGGACAGATGCTCTACCACGGTCAGATCCTGGGCGGCCGTCATTGTCACTGGCGACGGGCGAACCAGAAAACCTTCATGAGCCAGGCGCAGCATGGCAAGGTCGTTGAAGGCGTCACCCGCGGCCAGAACGTGGCAATTCTGCTTCAGCAAGCGGGCGACATGTTCTTCCTTGCCACAGCGGTCGGCCCACGCACAGTCGGTTATCCAGTTTTCCGGATCAGTAACCAGCGAGTGGCAAAATGCCTCCGGCGAACCCAACGCATCGAGCAAACGCTCTGCCAGTTCGTAAAAGCAATCCGAAACGATGTGTACCTGATAACCACCGTACTATTCGAGCTGGCGAAGGAAATCACGGGCTTCAGGGTATGGCTGGATATCCGCAAGGATGGCCTGCACGTCACGAAGGCGCAGGCCATGTTTTCGCAGATGGTCGATTCGCCAGCGCATCAGCGCCGGATAGTCCGGCTCCTCCCGCGTTGTGATGGACAGGGCCTCAATGCCGCTGGCCTGCGCGATCCGTGGCCACAGTTCCGGGATCAGCACACCTTCGAGGTCGATACAGGCAATTCTCATCGCATCCCCCTCTCAAGCGCTGACATTGGTAAAGGCGAGTGACGCGCCGAGCGCGATCAGGGCGACCCCGATGATCCTGTCGACCGTGAGCTGGTGGTTCAGCAACCTGCGGCGCATGGCGGGAGCCGCGAAGAAGAGCGCCACGATGCTGAACCAGACCCAGTGCGAAACGGACATGAACAGGCCGTAGGCGAAGTTGTGGCTCATCGGGCTGCCGGCATGAACCACCTGCGTGTAGGTAGCGACAACGAAGAGCATTGTCTTCGGATTGAGCGCATTGGTCAGGAAGCCCATGCGGAAGGCCGCCAGCGATGATGGCGCGGAGCCGGACGCTTCCTCCAGCTTCAGCTCCGTTTTGTTGGTGAGGGACTTGTATCCGAGATAGATCAGATAAGAGGCCCCCAGCACTTTCATGCCAAGGAACAACAAGGGCGAGTTGACGATCACCACAGCGATACCCAGCACCGTGTACATCACATGGACCTGCACGCCGCAGGCTATGCCGAATGCTGAAATCAGGCCGGTACGCGAGCCGAACGCATAGCTGTTTCGTGTGACCATCGCGAAATCGGGGCCGGGACTGATGACCGCCAGAATGGTGATGGTGGCTACTGCAATCAGTTCATTCATAGGTTTGGAACTCCATCGGGAGGCTGCGGAACGATCGGATCGTTCCGCAGGCGGTCTCAGCGCTTGTTGAAGGTGATGACGAGGACGTCGCGATAGCCCTGTCGGGCCGGTTCATCCGCAAGGATGGGCGTTACCCCATGCATCGTGCGTTCGTCGTTGACGATGGCTGCGTCGAGAGGATCGGCCAGGGTGTAGCGGGCGAGTTCCTGGCGATCCCTGTCGTAGATGCCGGTCTCGCCATTGAGGACGTTGACGCGGTTGACCAGCATCATGAAGACGAAGCTCACACCGTCCCGGTGAATGCCTTCAGGCGTGGGCAAAGCTTCTGCACTGGTGGCAATGATCCGGAACTGATGAACTTCGATATGCCAATCGTAGAACGGTGCCAGACCGCTGAACGTGGCGCGACACAGTTCCAGCGCGGACATCAAAACCTTGCCCGACGCGATCGACGGTTCGATGGGAGCGAAATGCCGGGCAATCCCGCCGTTGAGGGTGTTGGACGTGACGCTCTGGTAGTGAGGTGCGGCGGCTCAAGCTGAACGCCGGAAGCCGGCGTCGCGCTGTAAACGCCATGACGTCGAAACCGATACGTCCCGCCGTCCTTCATGAACTGATCCTGCTCCAGCCGGTTCCAGCTCTCCTGAAACTCCGCCCAGTCGTCCAATGCGTCTGCATCCTCGGCGGAGAGCAGAGATCGGACTGTTGCGGACGGCAGTATTATGTAGTCCTTTTTGGCGATGATTTCGCACAGATTTTCTGTGCGATTGCTGCTGGCGGCCTGCTTCAGTTGCGGTTGCAAAGTTGCGGCTTCAGACGTCGATTTCTCCATATCTCACCTCGGTAATTATGTTTTCATTGGGCTCTCGTGTTGTGCCGATTGAATTATTGAGTGCTTGTGCTGGAGAAAAAAGCGATTTATCTTGAGATAAATCTGTCAGATTTCATCGTGTATATGAAACTTCCATCATTGGCTTCATTCCGCTTTTTCGAAGCGGCGGCTCAAACCGGCAGCTTCGTGAAAGCGGCCGAACAACTGCATGTGACCCACGGAGCGGTCAGCCGACAGGTGCGGCTGCTTGAGGAGGCGTTGGGCGTCGAGCTGTTCGAGCGGCGCAACCGTGCGATCTTCCTCAACGCGGCCGGTCGCTCGCTGCATGCGACTACCTTCGCGGTGTTTGAGCAGCTAGAAGGTGCCGTATACCGTTTGCAGCAGTCGGCCCGTGAAGAGGTGCTGGTCTTGTCCTGCGAGCCGACCATCGCCATGAAATGGCTGATCCCGCGGCTGCCCGCGTTCCACAAGCAGAACCCCGACATCAACCTGCATCTGGTCGCCGCCGGCGGACCGATCGATTTCGCCCGGGCGGGTGTCGATCTGGCGCTGCGCCGTGACGATTTCCATTGGGGTCGGGACGTTCACGCGGAGAAAATCTGTGACGAATGGATGGGGCCGGTCAGCAGGGCGAAGAAGAGCCGCAAGGAGCAACTGGATGGCGTGCGCCTCCTGCACTCGGGGACGCGGCCAAACGCGTGGTCGACCTGGCAGCGGCTGTCAGGGATTTCCACGAAGGGGAGCATCAGGGTCGACTACGAGCACTTCTACCTGTGTGTTCAGGCTGCGGTTTCGGGCCTCGGCATGGCCATGGTTTCATTCCTGATGGTGCAGGACGAACTGCCGAGCGGGCAGTTGCACGCTCCTTACGGCTTCATTCAGGACGGCTCAGGCTATTACCTGCTATCACCTCAACCACTTGAGCAGGATGAAAAGTGCGCGCGTTTCAAGACATGGCTGATGGCGGAAGCGGCTGCGAGCCTTTCCGCTATCAGGGGATGAGCCAGCAAGATCGAGACATTCCTTCTTACGCCGTTCTAAGCGTCGGTTGGCGCGATATCGCCTGCCGAAGCCGTTTGCACTCATCGGATACATCAGCTCAGCTGATGTATCCGTGAGAACGATTGAAGGTCGGTGCTTATAAGCATCGCGATATGGTCGATCAGAGCCTTCGCAACGTCGGATGATTCCCATACCTGCTATTTGTCTTTTATGGGGAGTAGGAGAGTGCCGACCCAAAAGATTGCTCTGCGACCTTCAGGTCGCGCGATACCCAATTACCCCTTCGTGTACCGTGCTATAAGCTCGGCACGCTCCTTCGGGCCGATGCCCATTTCCTGCTGAAGGAAATTGTCGAACGAACCGTATTTCTCATCGATCGCGCGGTACATCCGTTGCAACAATTCGGGCCGAAGCTCGACTGCACCGCGGATCTTGTCTGGGGTCGTGCCGAAGCTCGCGGCGATCTGCTGGTAACGCTTGTTGGCAGAGGGTTGCAGGTAGACATTGGCCGACTGAAAATCGAGGAAACGCAACGTATCAGGGTTGTCCCGATCAGGCTGTAAGTAACGATTGGAGGCGACGAAGTCTGCCTCGGCGACATCGTCCGGCACGCCCAGCGTCTTCAAAAGCAGGGCGGTGCCCACGCCGGTCCGGTCCCGACCGCCGGTGCAATGAAACAGGATGTTCGACGTGTCGGGCATGGTCAGCAGCTTCTGGAACAGCGGCCGGTAGCCTTTCAGTCGTTCAACATGATCCTGCGTTCCGTAGCTGTTAACCAGAAAGAGCATCCGGTAATATGGCCCATTGGCCGTGACCTTCTGTTGGTCCAGCATGGTCGACGGAAGGCCAGCTTCCGAGATCAGTTCGGCAATCTTCTTGTCGTTGATCTCATCGCCCGTATTGCTGCCGATGATCGGGCTGTTGGTATAGTCTGTCCCTGCCGGCAGGTGGTCCGGATCGTCCTTGGCTTCTTTCGGCCCGCGGAAATCCACGACCGTGTTGATACCCCGCGAGGCAAGCGCGTCGACATCCTCCGGCGTGATCTGCGCGAGGTTGGCGCTGCGATAGATGCGTCCCTTGACCACGACACGGCCACCAGTCGTTTCGTAGCCGCCGATATCACGGGTGTTGAGCGTGCCCTGCATGGGAACAAAGCGCCAGTCAGGAGTATCCTGTGCGTGGGCCTGGGCAGAAATAAGTACTGACATTGCTAGAGCCTTGATCAATGTGCCGGCTTTAAGCCGGCAAGTATGCAATGCATGGACTGGCATTTCGAGTTTCTCTCTCTGTTGGACAAAAGTCCCGCCAATCTATGCAACCGAGATGACAACGCGATGAAGGTTCGGATCAGTTTGCGTGTCGCTTGCTACTCCAGATGGTCCAGCGGTCCTTCTCGACGATCGGCGCGTTTGTTCCAATCTGCTGACCGATGAAGTCCACCAGTTCGGCAAGCTCGTTATCGGTCAGGTTGTGCAGGATGGAACGTCCGACCCGGCCCAGGAGATCGGAGGCAAGCTCATCGAATGACGCGTACTGCCGGCGGGTCTCCCAAACGCTGACAACCTGGGGTGCATCGAAACCGGACTTCTTCAATGCATCACGCACGGCGCTATCACTGGGGCGGCGGCCTATTTCGGCGTCGAGCAGCTTCGGGAACCGCTCGAAGAAGTAGCCGCGCAGGTGGTCGGGGGCGCCCGGCAGCTGGACGTCATCGGGCGTGCGGTCCTGGATGATGTAGGTGCCGCCCGGACGCAACACACGGTGCGCTTCCGTGAAGCACGCATCATAATCCTTCAGGTGATGGATGAGCGCGCGCTCGAAAACGATATCCGAGCTACCAGCAGTCAGGCCTGTCGCAAGCGCATCGCCCTTGCGGAACGAAAGGTTCGGTCGCGGCTGGTTCTTTTCGGTTGCCGCGATCACCATCTGCTCGGAAAAATCGACGCCGATGACTTCGACGGCGCCCAGGTCGGCCCAAGCGGCGCTGTAGATACCGCCGCCGCAACCGATGTCCGTCACGACCTTGCCGGCCGGATCGACCAACGTCGTGATGGCCGATGCCCAGTCGGAATGCGCTTCTCGGCTCGCATAGGTGTAGCGGTTCTTCTCTGAATGAAAATCAATGGTCATAGGTAGCTCTCAGTTAGTTGAAACAGCGGCCTGTATGTTGCGCTGCATCCGAGAAAATGTAAAATATATAGAAAATCTTATTAGTAGACGAAAATCGTCATCTTGGGTGAAGGCATGGAACTGAGACATCTCCGCTATTTCGTCGCGGTGGCTGAAGAAGGCAGCGTGACACGCGCTGCGGCCCGGCTTGGAATCGCCCAACCTCCCCTTAGCCAGCAGGTCCGTGCGCTCGAAACCGAACTGGGTGTCACCCTGTTCCAACGAACGGGAAAGAGTGTGCGGCTCAACGAGATGGGGGCACTGTTTCTAAAGGAGGCTCAAACGCTGCTGGCTGGTGCCAACGATGCGGTGGAGCGCCTGCGAAAGACAATGGCGGGCGCGCAAGGGCAACTCGTGGTGGGGTATACGAGTTCATCTCTGCTGCACGATTTTCCGCCGCGCCTACTGGAGGCGTTCCGCGACCGTTACCCACTGGTGAGGGTCAGCATGGAGGAGAACACATCGACAGAGCTGTTCGAGGGACTTCTGGAAAACCGCGTGGATGTGGCCTTCGTCCGCTCGTCGGTATCGCGCTATCCGGATCTCCATGCACTATGCCTTCATCAGGAACCAATGGTCGTCGCCTTGCCGCCGTCTCATCGACTGGCCCAAAGGGGCGGCGCCGGGATTTCCATGAGCGAGCTGGCGACGGAAGATTTCGTATCCTATCGACGCACAGAGGGGCCTGGCGTCCACGATGCGGTGACGGCGGCCTGTCAACGGGCCGGCTTCAACGCCCACATCGTAGAAGAAGTCCCTAGAATGATCGCAGCGACCACCATGGTGGCGGCCGGACGTGGGCTCGCTTTGGTGCCCGAAGCGCTGAAAGCGATCCATTCAGGGCGGGTGAGCTATCGGTCGCTGGATGCACAATCAGCCTTTGCGGTACCGCTCAACCTGGCTTACCGGCAGGCCCCAGCGCCGGGGCCGATCGGCCACTTCATAGCGATCGCAGAAGAACTCCGGCAAAGCGGGTAATATTGAATCATCTTCTCAAGATTGAATCTCCCAATTGCAGTTCGTGCAGCTTGGAGCGGTGCCACGTCGACTTAAAAAGCCTTCGATTACCGGAGTAAATCGCCAGTGGGATCAACGGGTACACCGACGCTTTTTCCCCGTTCATCACTGTTACCGGCGGACAGTAAATCCAACGCGGATAGCAATGCGTCGCCTTCAACGGGACCGGGCAAGACAAGCGTATGGCCGTTCTGGTTGTCGCTCAGCTTCAGTGTCGGAGTCGCGGTCACGCCATCACGCGAGCCCTCATTGGCTTGCAACTGAACGATTGCCTCCGGGCGTGTGCTGTCCAGGCAAGCCCGGACAGCGGGTGTGAGCGCCGGGTATTGCATGTCGTCGGGGATGCCGGCCCCATCGCTGCGGGTTTGCTGATAAATCCAGGTGACTGCCTTCCAGAACGCGGCGGGGCCCTCTGACTCACCCGCACATTCGGCCAGTCGGGCTTGCCGTGATGCTGCTGGCTCGTGCATCGCTAGAGGCAGATGGTGCCATTGAAGATTGGCCTCGGGGTGTCGATCGACCCAGGCCTTGAGCACCGGATAGTAGCTCTTGCAAAACGGGCACTCGAGATCGGCGTACAAAATCAACGTAAAGCGTGCATCGGTCTTGCCATAACGCCATGGCGGTTCTGTCTGAAAATGTTGAGCCGCAGTGGTTTCTTTCGGTGGGCCGGGCTCGTTCGTGAAGAGCCAGATCGCCAGAAGCAATAGCGATAGCGAGAAGGCCGCCAAAGGGCCAAACGCTCGGCGAAAGGGAAAACGAGAGAAAAGAGAGAATTGCATGACAGGTTCCTGACCGCCCAAGAAACGTCGGGCTGCTCCACGCCGGTTCGTAGTCACAGTCGAACACAACCGGCCAGATCCTGATGCAAACAAAGCGAACCTCACCGATCCGCGTTGTTGGGTGTCCGATTATGGACCTTTCCCACAGGATGGCTTTGACATTTCTTGAACGCCATATGGAGTGAGCGCGATCGATCACTTAGCTCAATCGAACGCGTCCAACGGTAATGAATCAATGTTGCGCGCGCGGTCGATTTTTTCCGCGACCTTGAACGCGGCATCGAGTTCGCTGATACCGAACTGCTGCATCAGCTGGTAGCGCTCTGCTTTCTCTTCCGGCTCGGTCATGGCAAGCGCCAGGTACAGGCTGGGCGGGACGGCGCGGAACAGCAGCTCCATCGACTTGGACAGGATCACGCCTTCCGTGAACTTCCCGGCCTCCTTCCTTGCCGAGAGCATCAGGGCTTTCTGTGACGGGTTGAGTTCGCGGAAACGGGCGATCTTCTCTACCTCGTCGGGTGGCATACTGAGGCAGACCCACCATTCAATCATGTTGAGCATGGGTTCCGCCGCTTTCGGCAGGTCATCGAGGTTCTGGGTGGCGAGCCAGTACCAAGCCCCCAGTTTGCGCCACATCTTCGTGATTTTCACGACATAGGGCGCAAGCAACGGGTTTTTCGTGATGATATGGCCCTCATCGGTCACGTTGATGATGGGGCGGCCGAGGAACTGATCGCGTTCAGCGATGTTGTTGACCGTGTTGATGAGGCTGATATATGCGATCGAAAGCTGCGCGTTGTAGCCCTCTCGCGCGAACGTTGCCAGGTCGACGATGGTGATGTCTGCTTCCGGCCATGGTGTGCCGGGCCGGTCGAACATCTCACCGTCGATCCCCTGGCAGAACATGTCCATCGCATCCGACATTTCCAGTAAGCGCGTGCGGCGGGTTTCAGGCAGCGTGGAATCACGGCCGCGCTCACGCAACGCATCGCGCACGTCGCGGGTCAGCACCGTGCGCTTCTCCGACACGCAACGCTGTGCGGCCTCAAGAATGCACTGGCGGATCAGGCTGCGATCGGCCCGCGTCATTCGGGCTTCCTCTTTGTCCTCGCCGCCTGTGATCATGAGCCGCGCAGTGATTTCCAGTTCCCCGAGCACGTCACGCTGTTCGTCGCCTTCCGCCGATTCCTCTTCTGCTGCGTCGTCGTCCAGCGCATCCGCATCGAGCGTCTGCACCTGGCTTGGCGTATCCACCAGTCGCCAGGCATCGGCAAACGGTGCGAGGCTCACGCCAGCGCCGGGTGACAGCTTGACGCGATGCACGGTGAGGCCCAGCCGCGCCGCGAAATCGCCGAACAGGCCGAAGCTGTTGCCTGCTTCCACGATGAACATCCGCGGGTGGTAAATCGCAGTGATCTGGTTGAGGATGTTGTTCAGGGTGGCGCTCTTGCCCGAACCGGTGGGCCCGAACAGGAACAGGTGCGCATTCATCTGCCGGTCGAGGCGGTTCAGCGGATCGAAGGTGACGGTGCCGCCACCGCGATTGAAGAAGGTGATGCCGGGATGACCGGTTCCCTGGCTGCGCCCCCAGACCGGGGCCAGATTGGCCGCGTGCTGGGCAAACATGAGCTGGGTATACCACTGCCGTTTGTCCTTGCCGGGGTCGTAGACGCAAGGCAGCCAGCGCAGGTAGCTGTTGAGCGGAGCAACTTCGTCTTCCTCTCGCACGGGCTGCAGGCCCGCATTGAGCAGGACATTGCCGAGCTGGAGGCCGCGCATATCGAGATCGGCCGGGTCGCGGCCGCGCAGGTAGAACGCCAGCGAAGCGCGGTAGAGCTTGTGCGAACTGCCGATCAGACCGCGTGCCTGTTGCACGTCCTTGAGCGCCTGCTCCGATGCCAGGGTTTCGCCGACCGCTTTTTTTGCCAGATGGTTCAGATGGGCTTCGAGAATGTCCTGCGGCGTGATCACCAGGGTGAGGCACATGGTCGTGTCTTCGGGCATCTGGTCGAACAGGGCATTGATGGCGTCGCCCCCCTTGCGGGTTTCGCCGGTAAGATGGCCGGTTGCCGGCGGCGTGCGCAAACGGTCGAGCACGATGGTGCGATGGGGCATGCCGTCGAAGAACCAGAGGCCGTTCTCGACATCGGATCTCGGCTGGCCGAAAAACAGCCGCTGCGCGAAGTCAGTGCCGCTGGCAAGTTCCAGTTCGCCTTCTTCGGTGTCTTCAGGATAGGAAGCCAGGCGATAGAAGCGCTCGCGGTCTTCGTCTGTCGGACCCAGCAGCGCCGGTCCTGGATTGAACCAGGGCAGCAACCAGGCGTGGATCGCGGCGGCATCGAGGCGGTGCGCCAGCACACCGGCATTGGCCAGGCCGCCAGCCAGGCGTTCGCAGACGACATTCAGCGCCTGTTCGGGGGATTGCCCGCGCCGGGCCGGTGCATTGCCGACGCGCCGATAGACGACCAGCCGGACACGCCGCGTCTGCCCGCGCCAGGGCAAGCGCGTGACCGTGCGGTCCTCGAACAGCGCTCCCTGCCGGGAGACGGCGCGCAGATGGTGGCCGAAGAAACGGAGATAGAATTTCGTGAACTCGCTTTCCCTGGCCCGAGGCTGAAGGTAGTTTTCAAGCGTCGAAAGATAGCGGTTCCAGTCGGCATCATCCTGGGCATACAACTGCACCACCCATGGGGACTCGTCCAGCTCGTCGAAACTGTCCTGCAGCGCGTTTTCCAGCGCGTCCCGAACCTGAGCCAGCCAGGATGCTTCCCTTCCTTCCGTGCCGATCGGCATCAACTCGAAGAATGCCGCGACGGAAACTCCGTCCTCCAGAAGCATGCACCTGGACTCCGGCAGATACTCCACCCACGGCAGCAGGTCGGCAAAGGACGGCGACACGTCATACAGCGCCTGCTCATCGGCCAGTGTCGCTGGCCTGTGCCTGGCTGTGTCCCGCTTCCCGGGTTCAGGGATTCCGTGCGCCTCCAGTGACGCGAGATAGCGAGCCCAGGCATCCGATGGAGCATCTGGCGAGGTGCCCCTATCGGTCTCTGTCGCCGTAGCGCGGCGTTTGAAAAAAGGTCCCATCAGTAGTCCTCGGTCCGTTCGCCCGGCATGGCGTATTGCACGCGCTGGTACAGCGGGAAGACAGTGGTGTAGCCGGGAATTGGCACCGGATCGGTGCCCGCGAGATGCGGAAACACGTACAGGGTGAGATCGGGGTTCGGCAGGCGCTGGAACTGCCGGTAGATCTCGTTTTGCGCCGTGCGGGTATAGCTGGCATTGACCGCAGGTGCGGCCTTCACATCGACTTCGGTCAGCGGACGGCGCAGCGATTGTCTGGCGTCGAGCAACTGCCGTGCGGCCTGACCGCCGCGGGCGCTGCCGCCGGTTTCCTCGTTCCAGATGTCCATCATGGTCTGTCCATCGTGGGGCAGCAGTTTTTCCTTGCTGGTCGAGCAGCCGCCAAGCGCCACGGCAATGACCAGCACTGCCAGGCCGTTAATCCAGATCCTGTGCATCAGAAGCACCTCCGAGACGATGATCGACCTTGCGCCCCTTCGGGTCGTAATCGATGGTGAGGGGTTGTTCGAGATGAACCGCGACTCTGGCGCCGGGTTTGACGTATACCGCCGCGAAAGCCTGGCCATAGAGCTTGTTCACCCACTGCGACATGTCCTGGACGCCACCGGCGAGGATGCGGCCCATCGCTTCGTTGCCGGAAATGCCGACCGTGCCGAGCGAACCGTTGTTGTTGGCGACCACCGCCACGCTGCCGTTGTCGGATTTGATCAGCGATGCCGCACCTGCCCCGGCAGCGGTGATCAGTGCCTGAGTGCCGAGATACTGCTGGGCATTGCTACGCCGTTCACCGCTCACGCAGGGAATGCCGTAGGGATCGCTGATCCAGCCGAGGCCGTCCTGCGTGCTGTTGCCGTTGGCGTTGTTGCTCTGCTGGCGGTTGCCGCCACGCTCGCCATCCTCGGGCACCGTGCGGATGGTGCCGTCATGGAACACGAAAGTGACCGAACGGATTTGCCCGCGCACGCAGGAGAGCGTCCAGTCGCCCGACGCTGTTCCGCTGACGACCGCACCGGCGACATCGGGAATGTCGATGCCATTGGCGGTAAGGTTGTCCGGGCCGATCAGGACCTTGAAGGGGTAGGGATCGTTCACGGTCCCGTCGATCGGTACACGCCCGATCAACGCCGTCATCGAAATCGACCCCATCAGCGTGGCGTTCGTAGGTACGGTATAGACGGGCTTCGCCGTGGAGACGCCGGTCGCCTTGCTGCCGGCATCGACGACTGCATCCCTCGTGGTATCCAGCGTTTTCTGTGCAGGGCCGAAACTCGTCGGGAATGTGAAGCTTCCGGCTGTGCCAGGGGTGCGGCTTTTGCCGTCGCTGCGGGCATCTTCCGGCTCGATCCAGCGCACGCCATCGGCTCCGGGGCCGTCACCAGGCTCCAGTCCCAGCCCGACCGGCAGATCGGCATGTCCGCTCTTGTTGCTCAGGTTCTCGAACTGGCGTTGGAGATCCTGCAGCAGCCCCTGAGTTTGCTGGCGTTCGCTGGCGACCTGCTCGCGGTCGTTCTTCAACTGATTGCGCTCGGTTTCCAGGGCGCTCTGGATACGACGATCGATGGCGCTCTCGCGTTGGCGCAGGCGCTCGTTCTCCGCTTTCTGGGTCTTGTTGTCGGTGAGTGCGGTTTGCAGTTCGGTGCGCAGCTGCCGGACCTGGCCGACCAGCGTCGCGACCGTATCCCGCGGCGTGTCGCCTTCGATGCCAAGCGCCCTGGCTTCTTCGGGCGTGAGCTGGGTTCCGCCATCGTGGCCGGGCTGGCTACCCCCACCGGAAAACAGCTTCACGCCGACAAAGACCAGCAACAGCGCCATCGGGATCATCAGCCACTTGAGCAGGCCATTACCTTTCATGACGGCCTCCATTCTTGGCGGTCGGTGCCTTCGGCTCCGGCAGATTCAGCGCCGCGTTGACGGGACTGATCGTTGGCATCAGCGATTCAGCCAGGCCGTGTCCTTTGGTCACCAGATAAACCACCGACGTGTCATCGGGCGTGCCGGCCGGCCCCAGCGTGTTGTGCTGGAAGGCCCCCGTCATGAAGTCGCCTTGCAGATCGCGTGGGTCGAGAGACAGCCAGCGTTTCGAGGTGTTGGTGAGGCGCACAGCCGTGACCCAAAGGCCATCGAGCCGCCAGGAGGCGAGCGCCCGGGTGCGTACCGGCAGGGTCGGCAACAAGGTATCCAGCGGCAGGTTGCGTTTCAGATTGACGCGCGTGATGCCGGATACCGGTTCGACAGTACGCAGGGGCGCATAGAGGTTCTGGGCGGCATAGCGTGTCAGCACTACGGGCACTGGCGTCTCGCGAGCTGTGCGGGACACCGCGTCCTGCGTGTCGTCGTCAGCCGTTGCTGCTGCTGTCAGGTCGCCGTAGCGGGTGGGCGCACCCTCGGCCTCGACAATGCGCACGGGCTCCAGCGGTGCCTGACCTGCCGGCGCAGCTTCGGCGGCAATGTCCAGCAGGATCAACGCGCCGCTATCGGCGTCCTGCAATTGCAGTCGCGTGGGCTCGATCGGTTCGCTGGCGCGCAGGTAGATCGCGCCGCCGGCACTCTGGACGCGCAGGCGGCCGGTCAGCGATGCCGGGACGCCGACACGGACGTTGCGGTCGATAAAGACGATGCGCTCCTGATCCACATGCAGGGACACAGCCAGCGGCAGTCGCTCCCAGCGCAGGATTTCCAGCGCCTGGACCGTAGTGGGAAGCCCCGCGGTGACCAGGAGGCCGAGGAGATAGAGGACGTGTTTCATGGCGTGTCTCCCAATGGGCCGCCGAGGCCGCCGGATGTCGCTCCGGTCGGGGGCACAGGGTCAGGGGTGGTGATGCGCTGTGGCGCGCCGCTGTAGCAGTCGATGGCCAGACCGAACGGGTTGCGTTCCGGATCGACATCCGAGCGCACGACCTTGAGGGGGTAGCGCACCAGCGCGCGCTTGACCTGTTCGGAGCCGTAATATTCGTCTGCTGTCACATCCAGCGTGACGATCCAGTCGCGGTCCGAGACGGCCTTGACGCGCAGCGTGGGGTCTTCTCCGTAGCCCCGGCCGGGGATCTCGTAGATACCGCGCACGCGCTGACGCAGCTCGCCGGCCGTGCGGCGATATTCGTAGTCGTGGCGCAGGAAGCTCTGGCAGGATGGCGTGAAGTAAGGCGACAGCACATGGATGTTGCGGGAATAGTCTTCATCGCCATTGACGGGCCAGCGCTGGAGTTGCTGCCAGATATAAAACGAGAACGAATAAACCGACTCTGGCGGCACTTCCCACCATTTCCTGGTGCTGCCCGAGCGCAGGTCCGGCGGCACGTGAATGGTCAGGTCGCGCGGCGCATTCCACCAGCCGATCCCCATGACCAGGGCCACCAGCAGCAAAGCGCCCGCGCCCAGGCGCAGGGTCTTGATATGCGCCTGCAGATGGGTGATCTCGTTCTTGAACCGGCTCATGAGGCGGCCCTCCGCCTGGTTGTCCAGTAGCCCGAACGGGTCACCAGGTCCCGCCCGCCGACGAACTGGGCAATGCCCGGATGCCGTCGTGCGATCCACCATTGGATCTGCCGGTAAAGCCAGGTGTCGGGCCTGCCGCGTTTCTGGCGGCGCAACATGCCGCCGCCGGCAAAGACGCCGGCGGCGATGCCGAGCACGATGGCGGTGGGCGCGATGGCGATCATCGAGAAGACAATCGCCAGCGGAATGCCTACCGACAGGCCGGCCGCGCCCGACAGGCCCGCGCACACCCATAGTTCATCGGCCGTGAGGCCGCGAACGACCACGGGATGGCGGTTGAGGCGATGCGGCAGGAACGCTACCGTTCCGTCAGGCCGGACGTCCTGATGCTCAGGCATGCTCGTACCTCACAGAACGCCGGTGGCTTCGGTGAGCAGCCAGATGCCGACGACCAAGAGGACGGCGCCTACCGCGACTGTCAGACCGAACTGGCCCCACGTTTTGCGGCCCGTGTGGATTTCGGCATAGGTGCCGTAAGCGTGATAGCAAACGCCGACGAACATCGATGCGACCACCAGCAAGGCGATCAGCATCACGATGTCGTAGCCGTAGTTGCGCAGCGTATCCATGATGCCCGAGCCCGTGCCGCGCGACGGGTCTTCAAGCGTGGGCAGGCCTTGGGCCTGAGCGAGCGAACTCAGCATGGCAAACGCCGGCAGGGAAGCCAGGGCGGCGATGCGTGCGGAGTGGAAGGGATGCGAAACCGGATTCATGATGTGAGCCTTTGCGTTACGAGAGGAGGAAAAAAGTCAGCACGACGTACATCGCGACAAAACGCACCGCGACACCGAGGAACTGACGCTGGGAAATCCGCT